>Ga0182024_10000411_pt1 | contig 110435 bp, 85 predicted proteins | sample P32metaG_FD_120480 | JGI IMG/M metagenome (GOLD analysis project Ga0182024, IMG submission 120480) | Permafrost microbial communities from Stordalen Mire, Sweden - P3-2 metaG (Illumina Assembly) | ecosystem: Environmental > Terrestrial > Soil > Wetlands > Permafrost | place: Sweden: Stordalen... | reverse complement strand
CGCAGGGCGTCGATAGCCGCGCGAATCACCACGATCGAGTCGATGGGAGTTGGAGCGCTGGCATACCCTAGGATTGCCGGAGCAGACCCAGATGAGAGGTGTGTCGCGACTCAGCGCAGCGATCCAGTCTGGCAAAGCGGCAGTGCCTCGCTGCCAGACAATGGGACCGACGTAAATCACACTCGCGGATGCGGGCAGGGGATCGGTTATCGAGTGGCCAGGCAGCCTCGCGGCTGCCCAGCCCTCTCAGAACCGGGCGTGAAAGGTTCCCTTCACCCGGCTCAAGCCCTTCGAACGCCTCTTTAGGGGAGACGCGGTTTCGAAACGAAAAGATGCAGACGATGAACCCGGTCATGGGACTCGGGATGAAGTAAAACGCAGTTCGTGGCACCAGCGGAGCTGCCACATGAATAGTCCGGCGTATTTTGAAATCCAAGCCGACGACCCTGAACGAGCTATTGGTTTTTACATAGCCGTCTTCGGATGGAGTTTTACGAACGTGACAGGCCTGCCGATCGACTACTGGCGGATTCAGGCCGAAGACATGCGCGGGGGACTTCTGAAGCGTCCCACAATTGCGCCGCCCCCTCGGAGCGGCACGAACGCATACGTCTGCTCAAAGCAAGTGACAGATTTCGATGGAACGGCAAGAGCAATCTTGAAAAACGGCGGCCAAGTCGCACTCGAGAAGTCTGCCGTTCCTGGCAGTTGCTGGCAGGGCTACTTTCTTGATCCCGAGGGCAATACGTTCGGACTATTTCAGGTCGACGAAAACGCGAAATAGAAACCCCTGATTCAGTGAAGAACCACGACACGATAAAATCAAGACCAGTACCCAAGTTACCGGTGACGCTAACCGGGATTTGAGACAAGTGTCGGTCCTGGGGGGAATATTGTCGGACCAACTGGTTAGAGGCGGTTGTATTGACCTGCTTTCGAGCGAGACCTCCCTGATTCCCTAGTATCCGGGGAGCCGCGCAGACCGCTTATTGCCTCGATTCGGATGATGTAAAACACAGGCACGACGGGTTTGCCCCTCCGGCGAATCTGGGACGCGGTATATCCGCTCTGCCACCAGAGTGATCTCTTTTGCAGAACGGAGCGGATTTCCTCTCGAGTTTTCGCATATTCGGGGGTATTCGGGATTTCCAGGTATTTTCCCAGAACAATGACGCTCACCCAATCGTCATGCCCGCGAACTTCGTCTGCCTCTACGCAAACCAGAGGATTCTCTCGCATCCATTCAATCTTTCGTCCCAGCGTCGAAAAACAGCACAATCGGTCGGTGTCGAATGCGAAATAGATGGGAACGATGTAAGGCCTGTCGTTACTGGAGCAACCGAGTCTGCCGTAACCCAGCCGGGTCAGAAGCTCGCGACATTCCCTGCTGCGAATCTTAGTGATGAGCATTAATTGCTTGACTGCTGCCTTCCAGAAGTGGATTCGGACTGAATTTTACTCAGATTGGAGATGACAAGTCTATTTTGGTTTGATGGGATCGTTTACGAGGCCATGGCCAAGTCCTGATAAAACGCGCTTATCATACAAGTGAATCTAGCCCGCAAGGCGGCTATCAGGAACTTCGGTCAGCCCGATTGTGCCGTCAGCACAGCTAGGACAATTATTATGGCGATTGTCACAACGTCAAAGATCACATGCAGTGTATTCGGCCGAATGCCATTGCGTTCCGGCAAGAAGGCGTGTGTAGTTGCATACATCACTTGATAGCGAGCGGCGCGCTCTGGCTCCGGACGAAAAAGATATGGAATCCACCAGGCCATCAACGAACCGTAGCATGCAAGTCCGTATGTGATCCACAGCCACCAAAACAGCCAGCCCGGATAGCCTCTACGAAAGTAAAAGGCGCTGGCAGCGAGTCCGATCGCAACCGGAGTGAAATTGATCAACGTGGTAATCAGAAGTTTGCCTGTAGGGAACTTTGCTCGAACCCCGTTCAGGTCATTGAGTCTCCCGAGCGGAATCCAGTTGTGAAATGCCACAAATAACGCAACGAAACACTGAAGGGCGAGCAATCCGACTGACGCGAAGAAATGCATGGGCCTCGAATTATACGGGATTGTCGCCTTTGTTAGTCCCCACAAGCTTTCTTCTGCCAGACTAAGGCCTTCCATGAGGATTTCAAGGCGGGCAACGGGCAACCTTGACAGCCCGACGGGTGAATCCATCATGATGTTATTGCGCGAGACCCAGCAATCGCGTGACATGGCCATCGTGATGGTCACGAACGAACGTCAGCTGACGGAGCGGTTCGCTGGCCGCATTATCGCCGTTCGGGATAGCAAATTGACTAGCGACGGGGTGAAATCATGAAAGCCCGCGACCTCGGGGATCTCGCTTTGAGGAATCTGCGTGAGGCTGTGCTGCGGAATTCCTTGACCACTCTCGGCGTCGCCGTCGGCGTGGCTTCGCTGGTCGCCATGCTTTCTCTTGGCGTCGGCCTACAGGAGCTTGCCTCGAAGCGCCTGGCCAATTCCGGCCTGTTTGATACCGTGCTTGTCAGTTCGCGCGCAAATCTGAGAGGGTTCGGCCGTACTGCGGCGGCTAACCCCTCGTCACCTCACGAATCGCGCGCCCTCGACGAAGGCGCCCGTCAAGAAATGGAACACTTGCCGAATGTAGCCGAGGTCTATCCCCAGATTCGCTTTCCCACGGAAGTGCGCTATGCAGGCAATTCCTATTCGACCATTGTTGCAGGCATCCCAGCCTCCGCTCGCGGGAATGGCGCATTTGAAGGGGTACAAGGGAGTTTTTTTTCTGGGCCGAGCGCTGAAGAAGCCATCCTGCAAATTGAATTCGCGAAGGAAATGTCCGATCAGCCTTCTACGCTGATTGGTAAGGAACTCGCCGTCCGTTACATGGAGCGCCAGCCGCTCGGCTCGCAATCTGGAACGAGTGATCCTGCAAACGCACAAAGTAATGGGTCCGCGGGCGAGGGCTTTTCGATCGTTCCGCGAGAGAAGAAATTACGCATCGTGGGCATCATCGAGACCGAGCCCGCGGCCGGGTTTGGCGGCTTCGCCAGCGGCCGCACGCTGATTCCACTTGAGGTCGCGCTGGCGCTACGCGCGGCACAGGTGAACGACTTGCGGGAAGCAGTGCACGCAACGAACGGCAAACCCGCCTACACGAGCTTGACTGTGCGAGTGAAGAGTCCTTCGCAGGTGCAAGGCGTCGAAATCGCCGTCAAAAATATGGGTTTCTCAGTGTTTTCGTTGCTTGATGCTTCTCGCAATTTGCGCTTGTTTTTCACCATTTTCGATCTTCTCCTGGGGATTTTCGGCTGCCTCGCGCTCGCGGTTGCCACGCTTGGCATCATCAACACTCTAGTGATGGCCATTCTGGAGCGTCGGCGCGAAATCGGAATCTTCAAGGCTCTTGGAGCGGCCGACAGTGATGTAAAACAGTTGTTCTTCGTGGAGGCAGGCGCAATGGGTTTACTCGGCGGACTCCTCGGAGTGAGCTTCGGCTGGTTTATCGGAAGAGCCATCACCTGGGGCACGAATCTGTATTTGAAGCGCCAGAATCTGCCGGCGGCGCATGTTTTCTCGGTGCCATGGTGGCTGGTGCTGGGAGCGGTTGCCTTCGCCGTCGTCGTAAGCCTTGCCGCTGGGCTTTATCCTGCAACGCGAGCAGCGAGGTTGAATCCCGTTGAGGCGCTGCGCTATGAATAAATCCATGGTCACCGTGATGGCGACGCTGCTCCTCGCTTCTCTCGCCCTGGCGCATCCTGCGCCCGCCACCGGCCGCGCGGATTGCCTTTCTATTCCGAGCAAGATCCTTGGCCATCCCGTCGGTTATTGCGTCCTCTTCCCTCCCAGCTACGAGGCGGAGAAAACGCGCCGCTATCCTGTCCTTTACCTTCTTCACGGCCTCGGCGACAACGAACAAATGCTCATCCGTTCCGGCGGCTTCAACCTCATCCAGGATCTTTGGGACCGGCATCGACTCGGAGAATTCTTGATCGTCACTCCCGCTGCGGATGCCAGCTTCTATGTCGACTCACGCGACGGCCATCAACGTTATGAGGATTTTTTCGTGCAGGAATTTCTGCCCGTTTTCGAACACCGCTATCGTACGCGGCTGGAACGCGCGTCCCGCGGTATTGCCGGGATTTCCATGGGCGGCTATGGCGCGCTGCATCTAGCCTTTCGTCATCCGCGTATTTTCGGATCGGTTGGAGCGCATAGCGCGGCTCTGATCGAGAAACCTCCCGTTATCAACTCCGTGGATTCCCACCAGCTCGCCAGGGTACGAATTCTGGGTGACGTTTTCGGTTCGCCGGTCGATCCCGTCTTCTGGAAACAAAACGACCCTCTCACGATCGTCCGCACGGCGGATCTTGCTGGATTGCACATTTACTTTGATTGCGGTTCTGAGGACGATTATGGTTTCGACGCTGGCGCCCGGGCGCTGGACAAGCTGCTCCTATCGCGTCGCATCCCTCACGAATTCCATCTCTATGCCGGCGGTCATAACTGGACATATTTCGCCGAGCATCTGCCCGCCCTGCTCCAGTTTCATTATCAGGTGTTTGCATCCGCATCGCTGCGCCACGATTCGTCTCCCTGAGGCAAATACACACTTTCGCCAGATAGAGTGGGCCGTCGGCAAAGCTTGCTCACCTTGACATTCTACTAGAAGCGCTGTAGGTCACCTAGAATGTCTCCTGAAGAACAACGCGAGCGAATCGAACTGCGCCAAGGAACCCTGGACTTGCTGATTCTCCGCACCCTCGTTCTGGGGCCAGCGCAAGGCCACGCCGTCGCTAAGGGGATCGAATTCAACTCCGACGACGTGTTGCAGCTTGAACAGGGCTCGTTGTACCCAGCACTCCACCGGTTCATCAAGCGGAGGTGGATTTCGGTTGACGAAGGAACGTCTGAAAACAATCGCCGGGCCAAGTTTTACCGGCTGACGCCCAAGGGCCGGCGGCAACTTACAGTCGAGACCCACAGGTGGGACAAACTGGCGGGGGCGATCGCGCGAATTCTTCGGCCTACAGAGCAGGAGGGCGCATCATGAGGCGCCCCAAGCGCATGTTGGAGGAGCTCGACGAAGACATTCGGGATCACATCGAGACAGAGACGCAAGACAACATCGATCGCGGCATGTCGCCGGAGGAAGCGCGCTACGCGGCGATGCGCAAGTTGTCCGGTAACAACACTGTTGGTGTGGAGTGTTGCGCCGCCCTCGGTTACGCTCAGCGGGACGAGTGCTGAGGAGGCGACGGTAACCATCACTGTGGCCAGTGGAGCGTCTACCGGCAATCACACGCTCACATTGCAGGGAATTTCAGGCGGGATAACCCATAAGGTGACTTTCACTCTCACGATGGACTGACGGGAGCCGCGGCGCCGGGTCTTTGATAGTGACGTTGTGACCGCAGGTGAGGTCGACACGTTGGGCTTGATTCCCGGTTGCCCTGTTCTGGCCTCAACGAACCGGCGTCAGCGGCACGAAGGAAAAGCGGCCCGAACTGGACAGGCTTATGTCAGACGTCCACCGCCGGCGCTTCGATGCCGTTGTGGTCTGGAAGTTTTATCGATTTGCGCGGTCGATAAGCCACCTGCTGCGAGCCTTGGAAACCTTCCGAACCAGGGGATTGAGTTCGTTTCCTTTTCCGAACAACTCGACACTAGCACACCGGCCATTCCTGTCCAGCGCCCGGAATCGAGTCCCGAATCCAGACCAGCCATTGATCGAGCTAGAATCCCATAGTGCAAGACCAGTCAATGCAGCAGGTGGATTTTCTAGATGTAGGGGCGCGCTTCAGCGCGAGCCCTCCTTCTGAACCAAAAGACGAAGAGAAGCACTGTCTGCCGGAAACAATCCAAATGAGAGAAATCACCGCGCCAAACGATTTACGATTGCAGGTCGAACCGAAGGAGGCATCATGAAGAACATAAGTCACCTGCTTCTACTACTCGTTTTAACATTCCTTGCGGCAATTTCCGTCAAACTCTATGCCGCGACACCAAAAACTCGGCAACCTCAAATCTGGACCCCGGGCTGCGTCGCATCCGTGCCAGGTCATGGGGCACATTCCGTGGCGCATCGACGCAGTCAGGCCTGGCGTTCGAAGACAGCGCCGGAACCCTACGCTTTCTGACCAACATTCCCTGCGACGGATCACCCGTAGCCGCCCTGGAAATCCGCAGAACTGTGCCCAATTCTCCTAACGGCAGCAATCCATAGGGAAGCGAATAACGTGAGCTCCGCCCCAAGGGTTCCGGCGGCTTCCAAGTGGCCCAGGCGCTCCTGCCTGTGCCAGCGTCAACAAAGCCCCCGGGTCAAAATTTCAACGCGACTGGATCACCCTCCAAGCAAGCAGGTGACTATTTAGCCGCCGGAGGATATTTAGGCGGAATCACGTTATAGCCAGGGGCCGCCTCCGCAATGTTCTGGTCCAGCTTTGCGTTAACATCCCCTATCGCCCAGCGAATTCCTCCGCCCAGCAGATTCACAAAAAATGGAATCTCCCAATTTTCCGGCCGATCTCCAATCGCCGTAAAGAAAACTCGTCCCTGACCATGCATGCGCGCCCAAGTCATCGGATACGGCGGCCGCTGATAAGGCTCGCCCTTCATCCCCTTGGTATCCAGCGTAAGGATTACGTGCATATCCGTCATGAAGTCTTTAAGCGAGTACCATTCGTCGGTGAAGCTGACCGGGGAACTCACACCCTCCAACCCCGGGAATTTCGGATCATTGATGATCACGTCGGTCGTCTGCAATCGCGGATCGCGCCCATGAATAATAAATTCACCACCGATCATCCGCAGATAAGGATCGCTCTGTTCCCCGTGCGCAATGTACCGGTTCGCGAGATCTTTGGTATCCGGCTCGGTATGAAACGTGTCGCTAGCGGCATGCGATCCCACGAAACCTAATCCACCATGCACCGCGCCCAGCAACGCCTGCTTGCCCGCGGCCGTCATCGGTGGCTGTTTGTCGGTCCCCTCCGTGGTCAAATCGCCCGTAGTGAAGAAAAACACGGCAGCATAGGAGTGCAGTTCTGGCGAGTCAAAAATCCGTCCGTCCTTGGTGGCGTTCACGTCGAACCCATATTTCGCGGCTAACCCACGCACGCACTTCTCCACAACGCTCGGGTTGCCCGGAGTCGTCTTCACCACGGTATGTTCGAATCCCGACGATTTGGTGAATACCAGAACGGACTTCTTGCTTGCCGCAGATAGTCGGCTCGATAGAGCCAGGCCAGCGCTCCCCATGGCAACGGTGCGAAGAAATTCCCTACGGCTGGCAGCATCCATGTTCATTTTGTTTTCTCCGTGGCTTCGGTTCCTAAAATTTCCGTGATCAGGTCGCCCTGCGAGTTCAGGAAAGTTCTCGAATGCGTGGTTCTGTTTTCCGGCCCATCTCGCATGGTTTGTTCCGGACGAATAGTACGCTCCGAAGATGCATTGTTCAAATTGTGAAAGTGGCTCAGCTGATTTTGTGGACCGGGACGGCTGCGCGAGTGCACGAAGTCCGTTTAAGCTATGTGTAATCAGCTAGTTAGCTGGTGATCTTTCGGGGTCGGCGCCGCCGCCTCCTCCCCCTGGGTTTGTATAAGAGTTGATTCCGGATGAGTTGAAGCCTTTGTTTTGCGGCAGTTTCGGAAGTGTTCCTTCCAGGCGGTTTAAGTGGGTACTGAACCGCCTTCCTGCTCATTTTGAGGCTTGATATAGCGCGCAACCGTGCGGTGGTAATGAAAGCGTGAGAGATTCGAAAGGTCCTAGGTCCCGATGCTCCCACAAATCCCGCAATGAGTATCGTGGTTGCTTCCAGCCCAAATCCTGCCAGTTGTATTGAACTTTCTGTTGGCGATCGTCCAAATTAAAAACTGCTACGTAGAGGCTATCCCCGGACTGATCCTTCGCGGTCCAAACCACCGAGGTGCTCGTGGAGGCAGCTGGGTGATTTTCCTGGGAGTGCTGATCTACCGCGATCACCTCTGGATTGGTCAGCAACGAAGCAGTCCAAGCGTCGCTTTGCTTCAAGTTGGCCCCGATCATCAGCGGCGAGCGGAAAATGCTCCACAGCGTCAGCATGGTGCGCTGCTCGTCGTGTGTCAAACGCGTCGCTCGAGCCTTCCCCCATCCCGGCGCGGGGCCTAAATAGCCCACCGGCAGCATATCGGCATCCGGCCAACCTCCCGGTTGGCCCGTACCGGCCCACTTCGCGATCCTCTGAAATTGATCGCCGAGTCCCTGGGGGTAGTCCACGGTGCTGTGCCACAAATCCCACACGTCATCGGAAATACGCCACAGGTTAGCGTACTTGCGCATCTCGTCCAGCTTTTCCAGCGGCGCCGCTCCCGGTGAAAGGCTCAAGACGATCAGCCGTCCCGTCTTGCGCAGCGCCGTGCTCAGAATCCTGATTTCGTCGCCCTTGTAAGGTCGGCTGCTGATGCAGTCTACCTTGATGAAATCCACGTCCCAGCTGGCGTACAACCTTGCGATCGAATCGTAGTAAGCCTGCGCGGCGGGTTTGGAAGCGTCCAACCCGTAATTGTCAGGATTCCACGGGCACGTATCCGCAGTATCCGCAGCATCGACGGCATGATAGGAGGAACCCTCAATCGGAAGATTTTTCTCAACGGCCTGTTTGGGAATGCCCCGTAAGATGTGAATGCCAAATTTCAAACCCAGAGAGTGCACGTAATCCGCAATAGGTTTGAACCCGGCGTTGTTCGCAGAAGAAGGGAATCGAAGGGCCGCCGGCGTGTAGCGCCCCTGATCGTCCATGCTGAATTTCGAGTCCTTGGAATTACCCTCAGGCCTAGGATTGGTGACGAACCATTCCATGTCCACGATGACATACTGCCAACCAAACGATTTCAGATGCTCGGCAAACCATTGAGCGTTGGCCTTGAAATCCGGCTCCGTAATCGTGGTGCCAAATGAATCCCAACTATTCCAGCCCATCGGCGGAGTCGGAGCAAGAATGGCTTGCACCTCAGTCGAGGATGATCTGTGAATTTTTCCTTCGCCATTCGCCGCGGAATACCGAAAGGTCGCCCACGCCAGGATTCCGACGGTTAACGGTGCGATACGCCACGCAATCCGCTTAAGACGCAATTTGTTGTGCATTGTAGAGGTGTTCCTCAGAAGTAGCACAGGCACTCCTGTCTGTGCCTGCCGATCCCGAAAGAAAGCGTGAAATGCCAGCAAGACATTCCGCAGAAAATGCGCCGTAATCTTCTTCAAGCGGCGTGAACCAAACTATTCAAAATCCGCTTCCGACGCCGGCAGCTTGTCGCCGTCGCGCGCCACCCAAACATATAGAGCCGGCAGCAGAAAAATACTCAGGAGCAAAGCCCCCAAGAGCCCGCCAACTATAACAATCGCGAACGGACGTTGCGAGTCCGAACCGATGCCGCGCGAAAGGGCAGCAGGCAGCAGCCCCAAAGTCGCAACTAGCATGGTCATCATAATCGGCCGCAAGCGAAGTACCGCGCCGCCAATCGCCGCATCTTCGATGGTATGACCAGACGCGCGCAGCTGGTTGATGTACTCCAGCATGATCACGCCGGTTTCCACAGACACACCAAAAAGCGCCAGAAATCCGACGCCGGAAGACACGCTCAAGTGCGTGCCCGTCAGCAAAAGCGCCAGCAGGCCGCCGATGGGTGCGATGGCAACGTTGGCAAGAATCAGGCCCGCCCACTTTGCCGAACCAAACATGGTGTACAGAATGATGAAAATCACCAGCAGCGTGATCGGCACCACGATCGCCAAACGCTTCTGCGATCTCTTTTGGCTCTCGTATTCGCCGGCCCAATCGATGTGATATCCCACGGGCAATTTCACCTGCGCACCAACCAATCTCATGGCTTCTTCCACGGCGCTGCCGAGATCGCGACCGCGGACACTGTACTTGATTGCGACATACCGTGAATTCTCTTCTCGGCTGATTTGCGAGGCCCCATCGCGCACCTGGATTTTCGCGAGCTGCGCCAGCGCCACGCGCTCGCCGGTCGGTGATACCAGGCGAATGTTTTCGATAGCCTCTTTGGTGTCGCGGTAAGGTGCTTGGTAGCGCGCGACGAGATCGTATCGCTGCTCTTGCTGCAGGACTTGGCTCACCGCTTTTCCGCCGATCGCGGTCTCTACCGCATCCTGCACGTCCGAAACATTGATGCCGTGACGTGCAGCGTCCTGGCGGTTCACCTCGATATTCAGGTTCGGCTGTCCCAGCACCCGAAACAATCCCAAATCCTCAACACCTTGCACATGCCGCATTACGTTGACGACTTCGTCGCCTTTTTCTTCTAGGACTTTGAGGTCTTCTCCGTATAGTTTGATCGCCAGCTCTCCTTTCACACCACTGACCGCCTCTTCCATGTTGTCCGAAATAGGCTGCGAAAAATTCCAGAGCGCCCCGGGGATTTTGGTTAGCTCGCGATCCATCGCCGAAATCAATTCATCTTTATCCTCGCGAAACACGGGTCGCCATCCGTCTTTCGGTTTTAAGTCCACGAAATATTCGGTGTTGAAAAATCCGGTGGCGTCGGTGCCGTCATCGGGCCGGCCCACTTGCGAGACCACCTGTTTCACTTCCGGAAAGGAAGCCAAGATCGCGCGAGTTTGATCGGCTACCCGCGTAGCTTCGGTGGGGCCGGTGCTCGGCGCCAGCGTACCGCGCACCCAGATCGCGCCTTCGTCCAAGTGCGGCAGGAACTCCGAACCAATCACGCCGCTGAGCATCAAGAACACCGCCACCAGAAATGCGGCCGCGCCAACTCCAACCGTGACCAGGCGGTGCTCGATAGCCCATTTCACCGCACCGCGATACCAATCGCGAAGGAACTCCATTACGGGATTACGCCACTCTTTTACGCCGTGGCTAAACTGCAACAGCGCCAGGACTGGCGCGATCAAGATGCAAAACAGCAGGGCACCCAACAATGCGAACGACACGGTCCAGGCCATCGGCTTGAACAACCGACCTTCCACGCTTTGCAGCGTGAAAATCGGTAGATAGGCCGTGATGATAATGGCGCGGGCATAAAATACGGGGCGTAAAACTTCCATCACCGCGTCGCGGATCTTCTCTAGCGGCGTCTTGTGGGCGTTGTTGGTGAGGCCGAAGTGACGCACGATATTTTCGATGATCACCACGGTGCCATCGACGACCATGCCAAAATCGAGAGCGCCCAGCGAAAGCAGGTTGGCTGGAATCTTGTTCAAGTCCAGGCAGATCGATGCGAACAGCAGCGAAAAGGGAATGGTCAGCGCAACGATCAGAGCGCCGCGAAAATTGCCGAGGAAGAAAAACAAAATCACGGAAACCAGCAGCACGCCTTCGACCAGGTTGTGCATTACCGTGTGGGTAGTCAGACGTAGAAGGTCGCTGCGATCCAGGAACGGAATGATCTTCACGCCGGGCGGCAGAAGTTTTTCGTTGAGCTCTTTGACCTTCTTGTGGATCGCTACCAAGGTTTCATCGGCGGCGGCGCCCTTGCGGAGCAACACGATGCCCTCGACTACGTCGTCGTTGTCGACTACAGTGCCGTCGACGCGGTGAATGGCTTTTCCGATTTGCCCCAGACGAATCTTCGGAGCCTGGATTACGATGGCGATGTCGCGTACGCGAATCGCCGTGCCGTTCTGCGTTCTAATGACCGTCTGAGCGATGTCGTCCACGTCGGTGTACAGACCCACGGCGCGTACATTGATCTGTTGAAGTCCCGCTTCCAGAAAGCTGCCGCCGGCATTCACGTTGTTGTTGGCAAGCTGCTGCTCGACTTGTGCGAGATTTAAGCCATAGGCTATGAGTTTAGCGGGATCGATACGCACCTGATACTCCCGCGTGGTACCGCCGAAGCTCGACACATCCACTACGTTGGGCACGGACTTGAACTGCTTCTCCAGAGTCCAGTCCTCAATCGATTTCAAATCCATCAAGTCGTATTTGGGGTTGTTGCTGTGAAGCGTGTACCAGAAGATCTGCCCGACAGGACTCCAGTCCGCACCCATCTGGGGTTGCAGGTTATTGGGCAAGGTTACCTGCGAGAGGCGTTCCAACACTTTTTGCCGGTTCCAGTCATTTTCCGAAGTGTCGTCGAAGATCAGCATTACGCTGGAAAGTCCGAACAAAGAGGAGGAGCGAAGATGCTGCAAGTGCGGAATGCCATTCATCTGCACTTCGATGGGAATGGTGACCTGTTGTTCTACCTCTTCCGCGGCGCGGCCTGGCCATTGCGTAATGATTTGCACGTAGTTGTTGGCTACGTCCGGGTAGGCTTCCACTGGAAGGTTATGAAAGGAAATTGCGCCCCATACCAGCAGAAGCAAACCCAGGGCGATAACCATGAAGGGGCTGTTGAGGGCGAGAGTGATCGCTTTACGCATCAAAGACACGTCCTAAGAAGGGTCGTCTTTCGATGATGAACGGGAAGGTCACTTACTGTTCCACCGTATTCTGCAGAACTAGAGCGTTGGAGACGACCTGCTGCCCGGGTTTTAGGCCGGAGATGACTTCTTGCATGTTACCGGGCAGCGATGCTCCGGCAATGATTTCGACGCGCCGGAATTTCTTGTCGCCCGCGGGAACGTAAACCCAATCGCGATCATGCAGATGAAGGATTGCGGAAGAGGGGACAGCGGTGCGCGTCTCTTTTTTCTGACCGTGAAAAGTGGCACTCACAAACATGCCGACACGTAGCAGGCCGGGATTATGCACCTCGATGCGTACCTTGGCGGTGCGGATGTTCGGGTCGAGAACGGGTCCGACGTTGCTGATCCTTCCGGTGAGAAGTTTGTCGGGATAGGCGCTCACGCGAATATCCGCGTTCTCTCCCAAATGAACGTTGGCGAGATCGTTTTCATAGACATCGCACAAGATCCAGACGCTGGACAGGTCGGAGATGGTGAACGGGTTCGGGGAGCTTAGCCCCTGGACGCCGGCGGCGTTCGTGACCTGCTGATCGGTTATCACGCCCGAGATTGGCGCAAGAATATCAACGATCGCGCCCGGATGATTGATATCGGCGCCTAGCACGCGCAGATGCTCGGACGTGTTTTCCACATCGACTTTGGCTTTGGCTTCTGCATCCTCCGACACTTGCAAATCGTTAAGAGAGATTGCCCCTTTGTCATAGAGAAGTTTGGAACGCTCCGCCTGGGTGCGGGCAAGCTGCTCATCGGCCATGGCTTTTCGATAGTCCGCGAATGCGCCGGACATATCGGCGCTTTGCACGCGCAGGAGGAGCTGACCTTTTTTGACGGTATCGCCCAGCCGCGCTCGAATTTCGACGACGCGTCCCGCTGCCAGGGAAATGACCGGAACAGTTCTGGAGATGTCCGGGTTCACGGTGCCGGTTGCAACCAGCTGGGACGTGGAGATGTGCTCGACGGCGGTCGCCAGCGGGAATTGCTCCGGATGGTCGGTCTGAACTAGGTTCACATCCTCTTCGTGCTCCACTTTTGTTTGCGGTGGGGCTTCGGCTTTGGGATCGACTTTCGATTCGCCGCCACAGCCGTTGAGCAGTAAAGCAAGGAAACCAGCCAAAGCCGATGCTTTCACGCTCAGGCGTCTCATTGAATGACCTCTTTGCCGACGGCGAGATTCAGTTGACTGGCCGCATCCAGATACGAGCCAACCAGATTCAAGTAGCTGAGCTGGACGCCGCGGTAGTCCGCTTGCGCACCCAGAAAATCGAGCAGGGAAGCGGCGCCGTGCTCGTAGGAAAAGGAAATCGTGTCGCGGACCCGGGAAGCCTGCTGGAGATAATGGACCTTGAAGGGTTGCAGCAAGGTCACCGTGCTTTGCAAGGTGGCATATGCCGAATCCACGTCGCTGAAGACCTGCGCGCGAGTCACTTCCATCAGTCGCTCATTGCGATCGATGTCCAACTGGGTGCGCAGCTTTTCGCCTTGATTGCGATCGAAAATACGCAAGGGGACGCTGACGCTGACTCCGATGTACTGATCGATGGGAGGATTGCGGCCGGCGTCAATGCCGAAGGTCGGGTCGGTGGAACCCATGGCTACCGCGAGGCGGTGGTCGGTTTTGGCTTTGTCCACGGTTTGCAGGGCGGCCCTTAAATCGGGTCGGATTTCCAGCGCGGCCTGCCTCACGTCATCGAGCGGAACCAATTGCGGAGAAAAATCGAATGGGCCGGTAACATCGAATTGCTCAACCGGAGTACGGTCGTTTAGAAGAGCTAGCATTTGAATTTTCGAGGTGCGCAGTCCGACTTCCGCTGTCTCCAAATCGGATTCATACTGAACGCGTTGAAGTTCCAGTCGATCGAGATCCACTTGGGCGATGGCGCCGGCCTTGTAGCGGTCGCGGTTTACGTCCAGAACGTGATCGTAGTAGGTGAGATTTTCCTTGGCCAGATCGCGGACAGCCTTTTGTTGGAGGGTTTGCACGAAAGCGCTGCGCAAGTTGAACAAGAGCGTCCGATTTAGATCGGCTTGATTCGAAATGGCGATTCCGGTTGCTGCTTTTGCGCTATCCAGGCGCAATTCTCGCTTGTGCTGGCGCTCATGCAGATAGGTGAGGGTGGCGGAAGGCAGCACGAAGGCGAAAGGTCCGTGGGCCGGGCCGCCGGGAAATGGATTGATCTGGTCGGCTAACAGCGCGAGGTTCGGGTTAGGGCGCAGGTAGGCCGTTATTTCACTGGCCTTGGATTCATCGATGCCGATTTGACCTGCTTGCAAGGATGGATTGGCGGCCTGAAATTTGTCACGAACTTCCTGCCAAGTTAGCGCCTTTTGGGCGAGAGCGCACTGCGCCGCGAGCGCCATGATGAGAGACGCAAGGAATAGACGCTTAAGGTGCTGCTTCATGAACAAACCATTTCCTTTCTTGCGTGTCACTGTCTTTCAACAGTTTCCCAAAGCTGCCGATGGACTTCGACCCTATCTTGCTTGGGAGCGGCGGCCAATCCTGGCGACCCGGCCAGTTGGTGGAACACTACCGACAACGGCGAGGTCCTCTTCTTAAAGCAAAGTGAATGGGGCGTTTAAACCTGCACAACCAAGGTGGGTGGTGCTCTGCCTAAGACAGAAACGGCCAGAGTGAAAATGTGATGGTAAGTGGTTGCGATGCCCGAGATTTCGGGTTGCACGGAGCATAGAGCGATGCCCTCACTGAGAGCGCAATCACTTGAGGAGCGGGCGAGAACGGCGAATGCGGCATCTTTCGTGTCGACGTTTGGACGAGCCCAAATCCGTTCGGGACGCAGGGCGGCTGCAGAAACGATAGCGGCATCCGCCAATGTGAAATTGCCGTGGCCATCGTTCAAGAGGACTGCGACGGGATTCTTGAACCACGTGGTGGTAACGATCAGGTCCAGAGAATTGTCTCCGTTGAGGTCGCGAGAGGCGATCTCCAGGCCGCCTAAGGGCCCGGTCAATCCGATGCGCTGCTTGGCGCCCGCGCTCATCTGAAACCCGATCCAATAGCGGGCTTGCGAAACGCCAACCTGAGCCATTTCAACCGTGGCGAGGTCCGGCCGGTTGTCGCCGTCCAAATCCGCAATTGCGAAATGGGAAGATGCGACGGGAACACAGCCGAAGGCGGCTGGCAGGGAGGCGGAACTGCCCTTGGCTCCCAGGGCCAAGGCCGCGCATAAAAACAGTAACACTAGGCACGCCGAGCTGTGCAGGGAACGGTGGAGAGAATTCATGTGACCAGAAGGACGTGCCATAATCCTGCGAGTTACAAATCAACTTACTCCTCAGGACCCACCACTGCCTATGCTCAATTTGCCGGATCAGGATATCACCCCCTCCTGCCAAAAGGCGTGATCTTCGTGCTGGGATGTGGTTAATCCATGTGTTGTTAGAAGCGGGGAGGCCGATGTGGAGTTTACTGTCTTTTTTTGGGGAAATTCGATATATCGTAAGGCCGGTCGATAAGGTAAGAGGCCGGTTAAGGACGGCTCCCAGGTTTTCAGCAACGCTGGGCCGTTGGGTTAGGGTCCGTAGCGGACGTGTCGGAGAGGGTAAACTCCCATGGATAAGGAACAAGTTAGCGCCAAGATTCACGAAGTTGGCATTTTGCCAGGCGTTCGCACGTCGTCGGCCGGTGAGGCGCGGTTCGCCGCAGAGATCGTGGCGCATGCGGGGATACCGATCGTGGAGATCACCATGACGGTGCCAGGCGCCATCGACGTGATCTCGGATTTAGCGCGATACCTTCCCGACGTGATTGTGGGCGCCGGAACCGTATTAGATATCGAGACGGCGAGGCTTTGCCTGAAGGCCGGAGCGAAATTTCTGACCAGCCCAGGGCTGGATCTGGAGATCGTTCAATTCGCGCGCAAGGAGAACGTGCTGATGATGGCTGGAGCGCTGACGCCTACCGAAGTGATTACGGCGTGGAAAGCGGGATCGGACTTTGTGAAAGTCTTTCCCTGCGCGCAGGTGGGTGGCGACAGCTACATCAAAGCGCTGAAGGGGCCGTTCCCGCAAATACCATTGATTGCGGCTGGGGGCGTGAATCAGCAAACGGCTAGTAATTTCATTCTGGCGGGGGCGGCGGCGCTGGGCATCGGCGGGGAGTTGATTCCTCGGGCGGCCATCGAACTGAGGCAGCCCGAGCGGATTCGGGAGTTGGCCCGGCGATTTCTTAATCTGGTCAAGACGGCTCGGACGCAGATGTCGCTGTGGCAGGCGCCGACTCGGGTGCATGCGCGATCGTGAATGGAGCGCAGACTTTTCGGTGATATTTGGTTTGAACGTTTTTGGTCGGCTGGCGAAGATTTAAGTCTTGTGGGAACTCGAGTAGAATCAGTGCTACCGCAGCTTGGGATGGACGCATCCAAGGAAATAGATGGCGGCTAATTTCGATCGACGTGAAGGAATCAGCGAGAGGGCAGAGATGCGCTCGTTAGCGGGCTGTGGCTCGGCTGAGAGCGGGGCCATTGCGGCTTTGTACGGCCGCGCGCTGCAACCGAATCGGGGGATTCCCCTCAATCTAGACTGGGTTGAGGAGGTGCGGGTCAATACCAGCGCCCTGGAGCGGCGGGCGCAGACTTTGGTTACGCGGCGGACGGTAAAGAAGGAGTGGCAGGTTGCTTGGTTGCTGCGGGCGATTTCTTGCATGGACCTTACGACACTATCCGGGGACGACACCGACGAGCGGGTGCGGCGGTTGTGCGCTAAGGCTCGGCAGCCGATACAGCATGACATGGTGAAATTGTTGGGGATTGAGAGCCTGAAGATCCGGGTGGCGGCTGTTTGTGTTTACCACTCCTTTGTGGAGACGGCGCTGCGGGCTCTGGAGGGTAGCGGGATTAAGGTGGCAGCGGTGTCCACTGGGTTTCCGGCTGGGTTATCGCCTTTGGATGAGCGGGTGGCGGAGATTCGGCGGTCGGTGGAGGCCGGGGCGCACGAGATTGATGTGGTGATTACTCGCGGCTTAGTGTTTGCAGGGCGGTGGTCGGCTTTGTTTGATGAGATTGCTACGTTCCGGGCGGCGTGCGGGCCTGCGCATATGAAGGTGATTTTGGGGACTGGAGATTTGTTGACTTTGCGGAATGTGGCTCGGGCGAGCGTGGTGGCGATGATGGCTGGGGCGGATTTCATTAAGACTTCTACGGGGAAGGAAACTACCAACGCTACTTTGCCGGTAGGATTAGTGATGACTCGGGCCATTCGGGAATATGCTCTGGAGACTGGGATGGCGGTGGGATTCAAGCCGGCTGGGGGAATTCGGACGGCCAAGCAGTCGCTCGAGTGGTTGGCTTTGATGAAAGAAGAGCTTGGGGATTCGTGGTTGAACGCGGAGATGTTTCGGTTTGGGGCTAGCGGTATGCTTGCCGACATCGAGCGGCAGCTGGAGTTTCATGCAACTGGTCGATACTCGGCAGAGTATCGGCATCCCATGGCGTGAGAGAACCAACGAAGTCGCGAAGAGAAAAAAGAATTAGCCACAGAGAGCACACAGCTAAATGAGTCTCGTCGAAAAATTTGTGTCGATGGAGTATGGGCCGGCGCCGGAGGATCCGCGTGAGGCGGTGGTGTGGCTCGAGCGGCACGGGCGGCGACTGGGGCATTTTATTGGCGGTGCGTGGGTCGCGCCAGTGGACGGGCAATACTTCGATACGACCGATCCTTCTAGCGGCGAGGTACTTGCTAGCGTGGCGCAGGGATCAGCCGCGGATGTGGACGCGGCGGTCGCGGCGGCGCGCGGGGCCTTGTATGCGTGGCAATCGCTTTCCGGGCATGCGCGGGCGCGTTATTTGTATGCAATGGCGCGGTTGGTACAGAAACATTCGCGGCGGTTGGCGGTGCTGGAGACTATGGACAACGGCAAGCCGATCCGCGAGAGCCGGGATATTGATATCCCACTGGTGGCGCGGCATTTTTATCATCACGCTGGGTGGGCGCAGCTTCTGGCGCTGGAATTTCCGGGTTATGTGGCTTGCGGCGTGGTGGGACAGATCATCCCTTGGAACTTTCCCTTGTTGATGCTGGCTTGGAAGATTGCTCCTGCGCTTGCGGCGGGCAATACGGTGGTGCTCAAGCCCGCGGAATTCACTCCTCTTACTGCTTTGGCATTTGCGGAAATTTGTCAAGAGGTGGGGCTGCCTGCTGGCGTGGTGAATATCGTTACCGGCGACGGATCGACCGGCGAAGCGCTGGTCCAGCACCCCGACGTGAGCAAGATTGCGTTTACTGGTTCCACGGAAGTTGGGCGTGCCATTCGCAAGGCTACCGCGACGAGCCAAAAGCGGCTTTCATTGGAGCTTGGTGGGAAGTCGCCCTTCATTATTTTTGAGGATGCCGATCTGGATAGCGCGGTGGAAGGGTTGGTGGACGGGATTTGGCTGAACCAGGGGCAGGTTTGCTGCGCCGGTTCGCGGCTGCTGATGCAAGAGAGCATCGCGGAGCCGCTGCTCGAGAAAGTGCGGCAGCGCATGAGCAACTTGCGGGTGGGGCTGCCGTTGGACAAGGGAATTGATATTGGGGCGATTGTGGCGCGAGTGCAGCTGGAACGCATTCAGCGGCTGGTGGAACAGGGTGTGGCGGAAGGTGCGACTTGCTGGCAACCGCCCGGTTTTGCGTTGCCGTCGCGGGGGCTTTACTTTCCGCCGACATTGTTGAGCAATGTGCACCCGGCGTCGAGTGTGGCGCAGCAGGAGATTTTTGGTCCGGTGCTTGCGGCGATGACGTTTCGAACGCCTCGGGAGGCTGTGGAACTGGCGAACAACACTGTTTATGGCCTGGCGGCCAGCGTTTGGAGCGAGAGCCTCAACGTGGCCCTGCATGTGGCGGCGCAGTTAAAGGCTGGCGTAGTGTGGGTGAACAGCACGAACCTGTTCGACGCGGCTTGCGGTTTTGGTGGATACCGAGAGAGTGGGTATGGGCGCGAGGGTGGTCGGGAAGGGATGCTGGAATATCTGGAGCCGGCGTGGTTTGCGCAGGCGCCGATGCTGAAGAGCGTGCCGGTGGCCATCGATTTGCCGTTCGAGGAGCATGAGGACGCCGAAGCGGGCCCCGCGATCGATCGCACCGTGAAGCTGTACATTGGGGGAAAGCAGTCGCGGCCGGATTCCGGATATAGCGTGGAAGTGCGTGGGGCGGATGGGCGGCTCCTCGGCGAAGCGCCGTTGGGGAATCGTAAGGACATTCGTAACGCGGTGGAGGCGGCGCGTAAAGCGGAAGGCTGGGGGAAGAGCACGGCCCACAACCGGGCTCAGGTGTTGTACTACATTGCTGAGAATCTTTCGCAGCGGGGTGGGGAGATTGCGCGACGGTTGGCCGCGATTGTGGGGCAAGAACAAGCGGAAGAAGAAGTGCGGTATGGGATTGCGCGAATATTTTCTTACGCGGCTTGGGCTGACAAGTTTGATGGGGCGGTACACAATCCTCCGTTTCGGAATGTAGCATTGGCGATGAATGAGCCGGTCGGGACGGTGGGAATTATTTGTCCTACGGAGGCGCCGCTGCTGGGATTTTTGTCGGTGGTGATGCCTGCGCTGGCTATGGGAAATGTAGTGATCGCGATTCCGTCGGAACGGTATCCGTTGATCGCAGGAGATTTGTGTCAGGTTTTCGAAACCAGTGACTTGCCGGGAGGTGCGGTCAATCTCGTCACCGGTCGGGCTTCGGAGTTGATGAAGATTCTCGCTGAACATGCGGATGTAGATGCGATCTGGTGCTTTGGGGACGAGCGCAGTAGCACCACGGTGAAGGCGCTATCGATTGGGAATTTGAAGCAGGTGTTTGCCAACGAGGGGCGCGCGATTGATTGGTTTGATGAGGAGCAGGGCGAGGGACGCTGGTTCTTGCAGCACGCTGTAAACGTCAAGAATATTTGGGTTCCTTACGGGGAGTAGCGACTTTAACTGAACGATCTTTCGTTTTGCCTTCCGGCAGCGCTACATTGTAGGATTCTTGTCCCTTCCTGATCCATCTCTGCGGCAGTTCATTTGCGGACACTACGGAGAATCCGTGCGCCGGCCGTTCGACCGTCTAACGCTAGATCGTCGGGCCATCGCGGGGGCACGGCGTGAAAGCACCTGTGCGGCGCCGTAGCGTAAGTCGCCCCAAGGAAAAGAGGACGGTCTCGGTCCGCGATAAGTTTTAGTCCCAGGCGTTGCTCTTTTAAGCAATCCCGAGGCTGAAAAAAAACAGTGACCTGGACGCCCGGCCTACTATCGGGTTCTAGAAATGAGTTTTGGAAGAAGGAAAATGGTCGAGGAACGCAGACAACACCAGCGACTGGTTCCCAACGCACCGCTATTCGTTTCCTTAGACGAATCCAAAAGTGGTTTGTTGCTCGATTTGTGCGAAGGCGGCTTGTCGGTGGCTAGCCTTTTACCTCGCAGTTTGGATGAGATCGTGTCGGTATCCTTTGATTTGCCCGAGGGCGTTGGGCACATTGAAGCAAAAGCCAAAATTGCGTGGACGCGGGACGCGGGACATTTGACCGGGGTGCGCTTCATCGAATTAGGCGACCAGGCGCAATATTGGTTGAACGAATGGATATCTACGGGCAAGAATTTGCGGCTGGCTCCTACAGCGGAAGCAGCGGAGCCGGTTTTAGTGACGCGCTCGACCTTCGCGCAAGTAGACCCGATTTCGGAGCAAGTACGGGACAAAGGTTCAGCGGATTTGCGAACTTCACTGCCCGAGACGCCGGTTGCGGGTGCGGCGCAATCCGGGACGAGTTCAGAAGCAGTCGCGACGGTAGAGCCTGGACGTACGGGTAAGTCGCGGTATACCATCGAACTTTTTCTGGCGATTTTGGGATTGTCATGGGCTTTGCTTTTTCTGGGCTATCGGATGGGAATAACCGGGGCGAGCCGACAAGTGCAGGAAGAGACTGCAGCTCCGAGGTTGACGGAAGCTGTATCCAGCCCAGAACTGGCGTCGGTAACCGGGGCTCCGGCCACGACCCCGGTGCGAACGCCGGGGCGAACTCCGGGCCCGGTGCCCTCCCCCGCGTCGGCAAAACCTGCGATGGATTCCGGCGTGGTACTCCAAGTGGGAGCGATGAAGTTAGAAGATAATGCGGCCACCCTGGCGCGGGACCTGCGGAGGAAAAAATTTCCTGCGGTGGTATTCCGCAACAGCAGCGACAAACTGTATCGGGTGGCGGTGGGGCCCTATAGTGATGTGGATTCGACCGGTAAAGTGAAAGAACAACTCGAGAAGCAGGGTTTAAAGCCGATGCTGCAGCGCTGGGCGGCCCAATAGTTTCATCGTGGGGCCAAATGTCCTTTGCGAGCCCGGCAGATACAGGAACATCACCCGCGACGGTAACAGTTTCTGCCCTAGGCGTTCCCGACGCCCCTATCCTATATATAATTGAAGACTCGATTTGAATCCTGCGATCCAGCCGCGGGCTTCCCGGGCACTTTCTTAGAAGATTACGCTTCCCGCAAAGGGGGAACCTTGAGCGTCGCGACAACGGTCACTGGCCAATCGGTGCAAGCATTGCGCCGGGTTATCATCGAACGGGTAGAGCCGGAAGTGGATTGCGGCAGGTTCCCGATAAAGCGGACCGTGGGCGAGGAAGTACGCGTGCTTGCGGACATTTATGCGGACGGGCATGACTTGCTGAGAGCAATGCTGCTGTATCAGAAGGCCGGCCAGAGTGCGTGGACGGAAATTCCCATGCGGCTGGTTAACAACGACCGGTGGGAAGGGAAGTTTCGCGTCGAGGCGCTTGGCCGCTACCTCTATACGATTGTGGCTTGGGTTGATGCGTTTCGAACCTGGAGTGTGGATTTGCAGAAGCGGGCTGTGGCAGGCCAGGATATTTCCGTAGATGTCTTGATCGGTGCGGAGATGGCGCGCGCGGCGGCGGGTCGAGCACGTGGGGGTGAGGCCAAGAAACTAGCCGATGCTGCGGCAAAGCTGAAGGAGGGTGCGAAGAAAAATCAGGGAGCGGCCCTCGCAATTGCGCTGGATCTGGAACTACCTGTGCTAGTCAACGGCAACCGCGATCGAACGGCGGATTCTCGCTATGAGAAAGACTTGCCGATTGTGGTGGATCCGGTAAAGGCTCGATTTAGCGCATGGTATGAGATGTTTCCACGCTCGGTCACGACCGACCCCAAGCGGCATGGGACCTTCCGCGATTGCATTGACCGGCTGCCTTACATCGCGGGCATGGGATTCGACGTTTTGTACTTGCCGCCGATTCATCCGATTGGAAGGTCGGAGCGCAAAGGGAAAAATAATTCGACCATTCCCCTCCCCGACGATACCGGCAGTCCGTGGGCCATTGGCGCGAAAGAGGGTGGGCACAAGGCCATCCATCCGCAACTGGGAACGTTACCGGATTTGAAGGCCCTCGTAGGCGCGGCCGGGCAATTAGGCATAGATATCGCCCTGGATATTGCGTTTCAGTGTTCTCCTGATCACCCGTACGTTAAGGAGCATCGCGATTGGTTTCGCGAGCGGCCGGACGGAACCGTGCAGTATGCGGAGAATCCGCCCAAGAAATATCAGGACATTTACCCGTTTGATTTTGCTAGCGAACGTGCGCCGGAACTATGGGAAGAGCTAAAGAGCGTAGTGTTGTATTGGATCGAGCAGGGCATACACGTTTTCCGCGTGGATAATCCGCATACAAAGCCGTTTGCTTTTTGGGAGTGGCTGATTGCCGAGGTCAAGCGAGAGCACCCGGAGATCATATTTTTGTCGGAAGCGTTCACGCGGCCGAAGGTGATGTATCAGCTGGCAAAGTTGGGTTTCACGCAGTCTTACACCTATTTCGCGTGGAAAAACGCCAGTTGGGAGATCAAACAATATTTTACGGAGCTGGAGGAGGGCGGGGCGCTCGAATATTTTCGGCCGAACTTGTGGCCAAATACCCCCGACATTTTGAATGAATACCTGCAAAAGAGCGGCCGGCCGGGATTTGTGACACGGCTGATTTTAGCGGGAACGCTGGAGGCCAGTTATGGAATTTACGGGCCGGCGTTCGAATTGTGCGAGGGTCGGCCGATGCGAGAGGGAAGCGAAGAGTATCTCGATTCTGAGAAATATCAGATTCGCATTTGGGATATCAACAATCCGAACAGTTTACGGGATCTGATCACCCACGTGAATCGCATCCGCCACGCCAGTCCCGCATTGCAGCGGAACACGGGCCTAACATTTCACTCGGTTGACAACCAGCAACTGATTGCGTACAGCAAAGTGTGCGAAGATCCGAAGGACATGATTTTGGCGGTGGTGAACCTGGACCCGCGCAACCGTCAGGCTGGCTGGGTTACTCTGACCCTCGATGCGTTTCACCTCGGTTCGGAAGAGTCGTTCCAGGTTCATGATTTGTTGACGGATGCACGCTATGTTTGGCATGGGTCGCGAAATTTCGTTGATCTCAATCCGGTGGTGCTGCCGGCGCATATTTTTCGAATACAGTCGATCGGATAGATACGCGATTCCAGGAGAGTTAGGCGTTGGCGATGCAGGATGACAATCTCTGGTACAAAGATGCGGTCATATACCAGCTGCACGTGCGGACGTTTTGCGACAGCGATGGCAACGGGATCGGCGATTTCCGCGGTCTGACGAATAAGCTCGATTATCTTCAGGAATTGGGCATCAATGCCATTTGGCTGCTGCCCTTTTATCCATCACCTCTACGCGATGATGGCTACGATATTTCGGACTACACTTCCGTCAATCCCACGTACGGCACCATCGACGATTTCAAGACATTTCTCGCGGCGGCACACAGCCGGCGGATTCGCGTGATCACCGAGCTGGTGCTCAACCATACTTCGGACCAGCACCCCTGGTTTCAAGAGGCGCGCAGCTCGCAGGACAATCCCAGGCGAGACTGGTACGTGTGGAGCGACACAGATACCCGTTATCAGGGCGTTCGCATCATCTTTCTGGATACCGAGATGTCCAATTGGTCGTGGGACCCGATCTCGAAATCCTATTACTGGCATCGCTTTTTCAGTCACCAGCCGGACCTGAATTTCGACAATCCCGCGGTGCGCGAAGCGATGTGGGACGTCATGAAGTTTTGGTGCGACATCGGCGTGGACGGGTTTCGTCTGGACGCGGTGCCCTACCTGGTGGAACGCGAAGGCACCTCCTGCGAGAATCTGCCCGAAACGCACGCCGTGATCCGCGACTTGCGCATGAAGCTCGACCAAGCGTATCCAGGCAAAATGCTGCTGGCGGAAGCCAACCAATGGCCTGCGGACGTCCGCGCTTACTTTGGAGAAGCCGATGAATTTCACATGGCCTTTCACTTTCCGTTGATGCCTAGGATGTTCATGGCTGTAAAGCTGGAAGATCGCAAGCCGATTATTGAAATTCTAGAGCAAACTCCACAAATACCGGATAGTTGCCAGTGGTGTATATTTCTGCGAAACCACGATGAGTTGACGCTGGAGATGGTCACCGACATTGAGCGCGATTACATGTATGACGCGTTCGCCAACGACAAAGCCATGCGCATCAACCTGGGAATTCGCCGGCGGCTGGCTCCCATGATGGAAAATGACCGGCGACGCATCGAACTTCTAAATGGCTTGCTGCTTTCGATGCCGGGAACGCCTATCATCTATTACGGTGACGAAATCGGAATGGGAGACAACGTCTACCTCGGCGACCGCAACGGCGTTCGAACACCGATGCAGTGGAATGGAGGCTGGAACGCGGGATTCTCTTCCTCCGACCCCGAGCGTTTATATTCCCCGCTGATTTCAAATCCGGTTTACGGGTATCAGTCGATTAATGTCGATTCACAACGTCGGTCGGAGCATTCGTTGTTGTCGTGGACTAAATCGGTAATCCAGACGCGAAATTCGTTTCGGGTATTCAGCCGAGGATCCATTGAGTTCTTAAGCCCATCCAACCATAGGGTGCTCGCGTATGTGAGGCAGCTGGGCGAAGAAAAAGTTTTGGTAGTGAACAATTTATCCAGTTCGGCTCAAGCAGTCGAACTCAACCTCCAAAGCTACAAGGGCCATATCCCGATTGAAATGTTTGGCCGAAACCTTTTTCCCCGGATCGGAGATTTGCCCTATTTACTGACACTAGCGCCATATCAGTTTTTCTGGTTTCGACTTCGCCGAATTTGAACTTTTTTCTTCATTGAGCAAAACTTTCTGCAACTGCTTGGTTGGCAGCTGAGAACGCGTTAGGAGCGGACTTTCACTTGGCGGAAGACATCCTTCTCGGAGACGATTTTCTTCGCCAGTTGATGAGCGTCGGCGAAGTCGATCTGCTGGTGGCTATTCCCACGTACAACAATGCGGGAACAGTCGCGCAAACCATTCAGGCCATCGAAAACAGTTACCAGCAGAACTTCGTTCGCGACCGGGTGGTAATCCTGAATGTCGACGGCGGCTCGACCGACCACACCACCGACACAATTCTCAGCATGAATGGAAAGAAGAGTGCTGCGCACCGCGGTATAACTTCGCTGCGGACCGTGCACCGGGTGACCACGCAATACGGCAGGAGTCCGTCGCAGGGTATGGCGCTACGGACCATTCTTGCAGCTGCGGATCTGCTACGGGCGCGATCGTGCGCGATTGTTTCCCCTGCTACGACCAACTTGGACCCATCCTGGATTGCGAATTTACTGCGGCCCGCGTACCGGCAGGATTTTGCATTTGTCGCACCGCTCTATTCCCGTACTAAGTTTCAAGGCTTGCTGGCGCGCAACCTGCTTTATCCAATGAGCCGCGCGGTATTTGGGTTGCGTATTCGCGAAATGTATTCCGACGAATGGGGCTTCTCCGGGCGGCTGGCTACACAATGCCTAAACCAGAACCTGTGGGGCGAGGAGGCGGTTCGCAACAGGCCGGAAGCATGGATGGCGGTTACGGCGATTTGCTCGGGTATGAAATGCTGCCAATCGTTCCTAGGACCGAAAGCTCCTCCGCCACCGGGGTCAGGACCGGACATCGTGGAGACCATTCGGCAAACCGTCGGGAATTTGTTCTGGTGTTTCGAGACCTTCCAAGAACACTGGATGGACCGGACTGGCACCGAAGCAGTACCCACTTTTGGCTCGGATCACGAATTGCTGCCGGAGGATGCTCCTGCAAGTCAAGAAAAGAGTTTTGAGCTCTTTCGAACCGGTGTGAAGGAGTTGGATACCATCTTGTCCTCCATTTTGCGCCCGGACACCCTCGCGCAGATCCGATCGATTGCAGGAGCAGAAGCCGGCAAATTCCGGTTTGAGCCTGAATTATGGGTGCGAATGATGTATGAGTTTGCGGCTTCCTATCATCGCTCGGTCATCGCTCGCGACCACATTCTGCAAGCACTCGTTCCCCTGTATCGCGGACACCTTTACTCCTTCTTACTGGAGCATCGCGGATCCTCGGTAGAGGAGATGGAAGCTGACTCAGAGGCCTTGTGCGTGGAATTCGAACGGCAGAAGCCATACTTGATCGAACGATGGAAGGCGAAAAGCTGAGGTGAAACGATGAAAGATACGATCGTTCAGGGTTTACAACAGGCCTATCTAAATCTTTTTCATATGATCGCGGAATTCCTGCCACGGCTTGTCGTGATGCTGGTGATTATCCTGTCAGGACTGCTCGTGGCTTATGCGTTGAAGTACATGGTGCGCGCGGTCTTACGCCTTACCAAGCTGGACCGGTTGTCCGAGGAAGCTGGCGCATCTCGCGTGCTGCGTATGGCAGCACTTCCGTCGATGACGGAGGTCTTAAGCCGCTCCGTTTTCTGGATTACTTTGTTGGGATTCATTCTGATCGGCATCAGCATTCTGAATATAGCCGGACTTCAGGAACAAATTTCTCGTTTATTGCGGTTGTTGCCGGAAATAGTTGTCGCGATGTTGATTTTGTTCCTGGGATTGGTCATCGCGAACTTTCTGTCACGCGCGGCGCTGCTCGCAGCGGTAAACGCGGGGTACGCATCACCGAAGATGTTGAGTTGGTCGATTCGTTTTGGAATTTTGATTTTGGCGATTGCGATGGCTTTAGACGAACTTGGCGTCGCCAGGCAAACGGTGATCGCGGCATTTTCGATCGTATTTGGCGCATTTATGCTGGGACTGGCAATCGCTTTCGGCTTGGGAGGTCAAGGTCTAGCCCGATCGTTCCTTGAACGATCGCTCGGCGAAAAGAAGGAAGACAAAGCGGACGAACTCCAGCCGTTGTGAAATGCGTGTAAGGTGCCGCTGCGAAACGGGTGAGGCGCCGGAAAGAGTAAGTCATGGCTGACGTTGGTGTTGGCAAAGAAATGTACTCCGAATTGCGACGGGATCTCGCTCCACAACTCCCCGCCTTCTTGCTAAAACAAAGATGGTTTGGAGGGAAAGCCCGCAGAATCAAGTCGGCGGACGTTACGGACGTCGTTCCGATTCGGATGCCGGGGTCGGAAGCGTTCGTGCTAATGATCAAAGTGACGTATGAAGATAACGCAGAAGAATCCTATGCCATGCCATTGCTGCGCGCCGTCGGGAGCGCAGTAACTCCGGAATTGGAAGCCTCTGGCTTAAAGCAGGAGCCTGATGAAGCTGGCGCAGTTGTGCTCATCGACGCATTGAAGAATGAAGAATTTCTTAGATCGCTCTTGAGCCTCATTCAGGAAAAGGCCAGTGTCCCGGGCGAAAAAGGCGAACTCCGAGCGTTCCAGACGACTGCCTATCCGCGTCTTTCCCCTTCAACTGTTAACGACCTGCGCCCAAAACCTGTGGGGGCAGAGCAAAGCAACAGTTCCATTATTTATGGCCATCATTTGATCCTCAAATTCTTTCGACGAATTCAGGAAGGCATCAATCCGGATCTTGAGATCGGCAAGTTCCTCACTGAAAAAACTTCTTTCGCCAATGTTCCACCCCTGGCGGGTTCGCTGGAGTACTTTACCCGCGATGGAAAGCAAATGGTGCAGGGTATTCTGCAGCAATTTGTGCCTAATGAAGGAGACGCATGGAGCTTCACGTTGGAATCCCTCGCGCCATTTTATGACTCCGCCGCGAAACACTTGAGTGACGGCCCGGAGCCGACGGGTGACCAGCACCAGCGCGGCGAATCGATTCTTGAATTCGCGCGCGCTTCCATTGATCCGTATTTGGCCGCGACAGAAATACTTGCGCGTAGAACCGCCGAAATGCATTTAGCACTGGCGTCAGAGGCACGCGACCCATCTTTCGCACCTGAGCCCTTTACGATGGAATTTCAGCGAACCCTGGAGCAATCCATCCGAGAACTGATGGCTCGCGTCTTTGCGGTGCTGCGCGACAAAATGTCGACTCTGCCGGAGGAATGGCGCAGGAAAGCTGCCGATCTTGCGGGAAAAGAGCAGACCATCGCCAGTCGGTTCCAGGCTGCCCTTGATCGGCCCATACATGCCACGCGCACCAGGATTCACGGGGACTATCACCTCGGGCAAGTGCTCCGCACCGGCTCTGATTTCATGATTATCGATTTCGAAGGCGAGCCGGCGCGACCCATTGCAGAGCGCCGCGTTAAACGATCGCCGCTGCAAGACGTCGCCGGAATGCTTCGATCCTTCCACTACGCGGCATTTGCGCCCCTACTCGGTGAGAACAAGATGCAAGCAGAGGACGCCCGCAAAATGAGCAAATGGGCGGACGTATGGAACGCTTTGGTAGCCGACCGATTCCTCGCGAAGTACTTTGAGACGGCGAGCGCAGCAACCTTTCTGCCGCAGAGTAGGGAAGAGACGCAAGTCATCCTCGACCTGCATTTGCTGGAAAAGGCTATCTACGAACTCGGCTATGAACTGAATAACCGGCCGACATGGGTGGGTATTCCACTGCAAGGAATTTCGAAGCTCCTGTCGGAATAACAATAGGCGCGGATTCCGAGTCAAGTTTAAGGTCAGGCAGTTTCTCTGCCGCCCCTAGAGGATGAAGTCCCACTCAACAGGGCCACCGGAAAATTCTTGAGCAGCTTGGCCACAGCGAGGCTTCGCGTCGATCCCAAGACTTCTGTCTCAAATTCCTCGCCGGTAAGAATGCTTTTCCAGGACGTAGGAGCCGTTTTCTGCAGGCGAACTTGGGTGTCTTTCCAGAAACGTTCGGCGTTCTCGGTTGTCGTTGGGTAACGTCCGCGCGCGAGCCGGCGCGGGACAACGATCAGAACCGACTCCTTCTTGTAACGACGAACGAATGCCGCGATATGCTCCTGGCGCTTGCCGCGAATGTCGATTCGCACAAGGTCCCCTTCTGAAAAGTGCGCAGCATGCAGCGCGCGGAAGTGCAGCGCTTTCCAAATCAGGTAGAGCTTAATCCGTCCATCGCGCCAATTGTGCGCGAGCTCGGCAAGCAGAGGAATGGCGTCTTTGTCCGTATGGGGCAAATTCGTCAGCATGGCGTTGCGCTTGACAAAGTCCACCGCCCGCCGATTGTCGGGATCGACCAGCCGAAGATCCCAAAGTTCCGAACCTTGATAGAAATCTGGAATTCCCGGCGAAGCAATTTTCAAGAGCGTCTGGCTGAGCGAATTGATCATGCCGTAATAAGCGATTCGCTCCTGGAGGCCGGTAAAGTTGCGAAGAAATTCATTCTTGTGGTGAGACTTCAAGATCGATGCGACGAAAGTTTCCAGCGCGTGCTCATGTTCCAGGTTCGGCTGAGTCCAGCGGGTGTGGACCATTGCTTCTCTCGTGGCCTTAATGGCATAGGCCTGGATTCTATCCGTGAGTGATGCAAAGTCAGTTTCCTCAAGCGGCCACGCTCCCAAAAGAGTCTGGTACAAGAAAAACTCTTCATTGCGATCGGGCACCGTGTGGGCGTCAATCTTCTTTTTATGCTTGGCATTCAGTTTCGACCAACGATGTAAATGCTGCCGCCATTCCCCTGGAATCTCGGAAAGAACACTGATGCGCGCACGTACGTCTTCTCCGCGCTTGGTATCGTGTGTTGTTGTTGCATTTAATGCATGAGGCCAGTCACGCAAACGCTCGGTGACAAACCGTAAAAAGTCCGCCGACGGTGCCGCTGAAGGACGTGGATCTCCTCCCACCTCATTCAGAGAGATCAGCGGATTGTAAACGTAAAGAAAGGTATCTTCGAAAGCCTTGGCCATGATTGGGCCGGTAAATTGCTGCCAGCGCATTGCAAATGCGAGTCTGGCTTCGCGCTGCCCTGCCAAGAGGTGCGGCTGATTTCGCAGTAACAGTACGTCGCGCAGAAAGTCGAAGCTTACGGCACCGAGCTCGGGCATTCTGGCCCGCGCCTTGGCGATGGCCTGTTCAATTTGCTGCTCATCCTGGCGCGCCACTTCAAGGCTTCGAATGTAGGTACGATAAACGGAAAGCTGCGCCGTCGTTTCAGTCAGGGCTTGGTTTAGCTCGCCGCGAGGTATTTCTCGTGCGTACCGATCGTCGCGAGCCAGCATCTGAAACTGATGCCCCAGCGCACGCATTTCGACGCCCAGCAGCGTGGACATAACCAGCTTTTTCTTCTGGTACAGAATGTCGTCATAGACGATCTTCCGTCCGAGAAAGCTGGAATAAATGAGTTCGACTGCTTTAACGCCCTTAGGATCGACGAAAAAACAGTTGAGCGCATTCGCGAATTCATAGCCGGTGGTTCCACCGACCGGCCAACTGTTGGGCAATGTTTCGTCTCGAGCTAGAATCTTTTCGACGAAAATCGGAATAGAAGAGGGTTCGACCGAGCGAGTATCCGATGCGAGCTGCTCGCTCAGTTGGCGCAGATAGCCCAGCGGATCGCGAAGGCCGTCGATGTGATCGATTCGCAAGCCGCTCAACGTTTTTTGCTCGACCATGCGAAACACCAGCGCATGCGTGGTATCGAAAACTAGCGGGTCCTGCATCCGCAAGCCCACTAAATCATTGATCGTGAAGAATCTTCGATAGTTTATTTCTTCGTTGACGTTCTGCCAGTAGGCCAAAACATAATGCTGCTCCGCCAAAAGGCTCTCGAGGGAGCTAAAGCTGGAAGGTTCGTTAGGCGACCCTTCCATGCCCTTGAGATTCTGCTGAATGAAATCGGCAATCTTCGCGTCGTCCGAAACCAATTGCTTAAGTCGTTGCCGTACCGACGCGAATTGCAGTCGTTTCTCTCCGGCAGCTTCCCGGCTTTGGCCGGTAACGTTAGACAGCGCGGCGGCGGCGGCAACGATTCCCGTATATTCCTGATATGCCGGCGAATCCTCGCCCAGAGCTGTACGAAGTTCATTGACGCGCCGTTTCAATACCAGATGATAAGTCGATGGAGCAATGGGGAAGAGCGACTCGAAATATTGCACGAAAAACTTTCCATCCATCAGGACAAGCTTTAGCTCCTGCTGCTCCAGCGCTTGTCCAAACGGCCGGCCGAGAACCGGCAGCAAGACCTTGCCTTCGAGCATCCGCGAAGGCGGGTGCCAATCGATGTCGAAGTAAGATGCGTAAGCAGAATCCGGCCCGTACTCGAGCACGTCCATCCACCAGGAATTGTCACTGCTGGCCGACATATGATTCGGCACAATGTCCAGAATCAATCCCAAGTTGTGCTCACGTAACTTGCCGTGGAGCGCCACAAAATCTGCCTCAGTACCTAACTCGGGATTAAGGTGGGTGGGATCGGTGACGTCGTAGCCATGCGTGCTGCCCCGTCTGCTGCTGAAAATAGGTGAGGCGTACAGGTGGGTGATGCCGAGGTCCGCGAGGTAATTGACGATTTTCGACGCGTCGAGGAATGTGAAGTCCTTATTAAATTGTAAACGGTAGGTCGAAGAAATCAGTGCTTTAGGCGGCGTGGGCATCAATCATTCCAATAGCGGGCTGGCGCGTTCCCACAAGACCAAGGACCGGCCTGGCATGGTAATTCGAGCCGGGCCGCTCACCGAAAGCTTGGGACGGACTGCCCCTCGTCCCAGCCATTCTGGATCGGCGGAATCGATCCTGGTTTCCCAATTCCCAGCAGGAAGTTCTACCGAAAGTGTGGCCGGAACTTCGCCGAAGTGGAACAGGCCAGCGAGCAGGGTCTCCCCCGACGCGCGCAAAGTCAATACGGCTTGCTCCGCGGAATATTCGGTCACCGAGAATTGCTGGGCCTCGGCCAACCGCCGTTCGCGCCGGAATCGCAGCAACATCTTATAGAAGCGTTGCAGAGTAAGGTGAGGGTCTTGTTCAGCCAACGACGGATTCAACTTTGATGTGTTGAAAGTTGATTTATCTTGCGGATCGGGCACTTCTCCCTGCCAATTGAACTGAGCGAACTCCGCTTGGCGCCCTTTGCGGACCGCCTCGGCAAGCTGCGGATCGCCGTGACTTGTAAAATACAAGAACGGAGCGGTCTCCCCGTATTCTTCGCCCATGAATAGTAACGGTACGAAAGAAGAAAGTATCGTGATTCCGGCGGCCAACTTCAAGCTCTCGAAGCTAACCAGCCTGCTCAGACGCTCGCCCGTCGCGCGATTGCCAACTTGATCGTGATTTTGAATGCAAACCATGAACCTGGCGCTTCCCAACTGCGGCGTCGGACTGCCATGTTTGCGCTGGCGTGCCCGCGAGTATTGCCCAGCATAATACCAACCGTTCTTCAGCGTTGTGGCCAGATGATGAATGTTCCCAAAATCAGCGTAGTAGCCTGATTTTTCCCGCGTGAGTAAAGTGTGCACTGAATGATGAAAATCGTCGGACCATTGCGCATCCATGCCGATTCCACCGCGATCCATGGGAGACACGATGCGCCAATCATTCTGATCGCTTTCCGCGATCAGAATGATTTTCCGGTTCAGGCGCGCAGATAGCGCCGCGACGGCCGTCGACAATTCCGCCAGATAGGGAACGGCGCTCGCGTCGAAAATGCTATGAACGGCGTCGAGCCGAAGGGCGTCGATGTGAAAGTGCTCCAGCCAGTATAAGGCGCTTTGAATGAAAAAAAAACGCACTTCATCGCTATGCCGCCCGTCAAAATTCAGGGCCGAACCCCACGGGGTCCGATAATGATCGGTAAAGTAAGGAGCGTACTCAGAAAGGTAGTTGCCCTCAGGTCCAACATGGTTGTAAACCACATCGAGCGCAACAGCCAGATTCCGCGCATGCGCCGCGTCCACAAAAGCCTGCAAATCACGCGGCGTCCCGTAAGTGTTCTGCGCGGCGAAAGGGAATACCCCGTCATATCCCCAATTTCGTCCGCCGGGAAATTGGGCAATGGGCATTAACTCTACGGTCGTCACGCCCAGATCTGCCAGTCGATCGAGCTGACGAATTGCTGAAGCAAAAGTACCTTCCGGCGTAAACGTGCCGACGTGCAGTTCATAGAAGACGCTTTGCTCAAGTGTCGGGATCTTCCAGCCATCGTCGGTCCAAGCAAATCCGGATAGATCGAATAATTCGGACGGGCCGTGAACTCCCTCAGGTTGAAAGCGAGAAGCGGGATCGGGTAGTTCCCGATTGCCGTCGAGGCGAAACAAATACTTCCAACCCGCGGTCGCATCCTCCACAACGCCGCGATAATACCCGAGCTCACTCCGCTCCAGGGGGGCGTATCGCGAGCGGTCGCGCTCGGACTGCAACCAGACCTCCACTCTGTCGCGCTGCGGTGCCCATACGGCAAAATGCCACCTCCCCTTTGCATCACGAGTCGCCCCTAGTTGGGACGGTCGAATAGGTTTATAGTCAATCATCCCCGGAGGCTATCATAAGGTTCGATAATTCAGTCAGCTGCGCGCAGCGGAGTTACTGGCCGACGATGCAGAGGCGGACCCGGCTGAATTCTTCTTGACCATCAACGTTAACTTTTGATCTTTGAAGGCGGCGCTAGCCGTAGAGGGGTCAACCTCTGAATTCAAATCTTCAACCAGGAAAATGTCATGGTAGGTGAACCGTTGTTCCCCAGAATCGGAATTACCGGTAGATTCTTGTTTTTCGGCCCGAACGATAACGCGCTTAGGCTCGAAATAAACTTGAATGTCATCCGCCGAGACATCCGGAATATATGCATTAATCGAAAGCCAGCTCCCTGACTCGCGAATGTCCAGTCCACGTTGCAAGACTTCGTTCTCCGCCTGAAGCCAGTGGCTATGGTGGTTGCCGTGTTGCCGGCCTGAAGCTTCATAGAGGACGTAGGCCCGCTCGGCCACTCTCCGCTGAATAGCCTGATCAAATTCCCGCTTGTCGGATTCGCCGATAATTCGAGGAGCTCTCGAGCTCTGGATACTGGAAGGAGCCGGTTTGGAAGTTGCCATGACCCACCTCAACTGCGAAAGTTGAACTTGATCCCTTTCCCAAGCTCAAGGAACGCCATGTCGGGCCGCGATTCGAACCGGCAGCTCGCAAGCGTTCCCACAACTAGTTAAGATGCATAGCTGATTTTCAGCAATACAGCGGATTGTGTAGTAATCGGCGGTGTGAATCTCTATCGTTACGCCGCGGTGTTCAGTTTCGGAGCCGCGCTCCAATTTTCTTGCGTCCGCTTCGCGATTTCCTTCGAGTCGGCACTTTCCAACGCATCCTCTTCCCCAGCACCGGAAGCTTCGAACTGAGAGGTTCGCGGCGCTTTCTCATGAAGGAGCCGTTCCGTTGCAGCCACCATGGGCTCCGCATGGAACCTGCGCTGCGACGATCCATCGCACAGAAGATTCGCGACGGACATCAAGCTCATGCCTTGGTGGTGTGCCAGCCAGCAACGCTCGATTTCGAACTTGTTGCCGGCCGTGAGCCGCGATGGCGTGAAGTCTGCCGATTCGTAGAAACCGTAAGTACCCAACAGGCCGAGTTCCTTAAGATTGCGGATATTCTCGAGCGCACTCTTGGAATCAACCAACAAGCTTAAAAATGTCGAATAAGGTGACACGACCAGATCTCGCGAGAGGTCTCGGCTCACTGCCAGCCCCGGAACGCCGAAAGCTTCGTAATGATAGTGACCTGCGGCGTTGATTTTGGAGCAGGACGCTTCAGAGATGCCCCATGGAATCGACTTAAGCGCCGCGTATTTCTTGTGGCCGCGTACGGCTCCTCGCGTCGTTCGGTCCAGAATCGTGTTCGGGTACGTTTTCATCCACAGCAACGGCATCAGATATTCAAACATGGTGCCCGTCCACGACAGCAACACATGCTCGTTCTCGTAGCTGGTCATGCGGCGCTCCAACGCCATCCAGCTTTCCTTGGGAATTTCTCCCTTGGCGATGGCCGCGAAAACGCCAGCTCGAACTTCAGAGGCCAGCAAGTCGTAGTGGCTCGGAGTGAATTTTCCTTCTTCCGCGTTATACCCGGTGTAGAGCAACTTCTTCTTCGGGTCGAGGAAGAAGTGAAAATCCATGCTCTTAGCCATCGTGTCCGCGCGCTCCGCCACTCGTTCTAACCTTGTCGTCATGCTCTTGGCAATGCTGCTGGTCCTGGTTACCGCAGACCGTAGGAGTTGCAAAGCCGACCGCGACTCAATGTTGGAGCCGCCTTCTTCCAGCATTCGCCAAATTTTCTGGTCAATCGCGTGGCAAATCTTCGGCAAAGCCCCGAAAGTCAATCTCTCCGGCGGCGTAATTTGCAGCACGGCCGGGTCGGCGCAGCATTTCGCGAACTGCGGCTGCAACCACGGCGCAAAGTCATAGACCAAACTCTCCAAATGCGAGATGCGCAGGCGGAGTTCGTAGACCCACCATCGCGCTTCGCTCTGAATCGCGTCCGAAGACAATTTCTTTGCCAGCGCGACGATTACCCGTTCGCAGCCCGTCAGCCCTTCCAGCCACGTCGTAGGTGAACCACCTATCGAGCGAACCCGCTGTTTCATTTCCCGCACGGCAGCTAACAAACCCTCGTCTTGGCCCTCCGCGGTAAATAATTCCTCGATCGTTTCCAGATGATCTCGAACTCCTTGCAAGATCTCCGGCCGGAAAATAGGCTCGTTGATCGCGCCCAGGCAACCTTGTTTTACGGTCCACAGCGCACAAACCAAGTTGCCGTTGTCCACCGCCGAAATAAATCGCGGCTTCACCGCGTCCAGCGTGAAGTTGTCGTACCAGTTGTACATTTGCCCGTTGTGCTTGGGCATGCGATCGACGGAATCGAGAGTCCTCTCCGTATCCGTAACAAATTCCGGTACGGTGAGGAAACCCAAGTCAGTGGCCGCCAAGCGCGAGTTAAGCAACAGTCCCAGATTGGTTGTGGATATCCGGTGAACCACGAGCGCTTCCGGTTTTTGAACCGTATCCGGAATCAGCCAGTTTTCTTCCGCGGTGCTGAATTCCCGGAACAATCGCCACGTCCGCAATGCCGACAAGCGCAGCAACGCTTTATTCTCGGCGTCGATTTTCGTTTCAGGCGTGCGCGCGGGCAAGTCGAACCACTGTTCAATCGGCTTGGACAAGCCCCACAGAACCAGAAGCGGGAGGGCGACAAGAAATGCCTCCTTGCGCTCCAGCGCAACGAACAAGCCAATCAGAAAAGTGAGCCAAGGTATCACCTGCAAATAGGTCTCAACCGGGCTCTTCTTTCCGTAGCTGCTTTCCGCTTCCGCCGCAGTCTCCCATTCCAGCAGTCTTTCATGGGTAACCGTCATGCGCACAATCGACCGCACAATGGCGTCGAGGGTAATCAGACTTTGATGGCAGAGCGAGGCAACGCGTAGAAAGAGATTCACCTGCGCGATACCAAAGTCCGTTGCCCAATTTTTCCAGAATATGCCGCTAAACAGGTCTCCGCCTGCCCGCAGAATGGTCATCGCGAACTGCCAGTAGATAGGAAGAGCAATGAGGGCCAGGGTGGCCAAGGTCCAGTAAAGCGCCTTACTCGGAAAAATAACCCACGCGCTCACCAACATAACGAAGGTTGCAATCTCCGTCAGGCTGCGGCGCAAGTTATCCAGAATTTTCCAGCGGGAAATGACCGAGAGTGGATTCGGCACCGACTTGCCGAAAAAGTCCGGTACCCGCGGCAACAACCAGAAAATGATCTGCCAATCGCCGCGCACCCAGCGGTGCTTGCGACGGCTGAAAGCGCTCATGTGCGAAGGGTAGTCGTCCACCACTTCAATGTCCGACACCAAGCCGGCACGGGCATACGAGCCTTCGATCATGTCGTGACTCAAAATCGCATTGCACGGAAACCGGTGCTCCAGCACCTGCTGGAAAGTTTCCACTTCGTAGATCCCTTTACCGGTGAAGCTCCCTTCGCCAAACAAATCCTGGTACACGTCCGAAGCCGCGCGCGCGTAAATATCAAAGCCCGCATCCGACGAAAAAATCGCCGCCAACCGTGACCTGTTCGCTGACTCAATGCTAATGTCCACCCGCGGCTGAAGAATGCCGTATCCCTCCACCACGGTGTTGGTCTCCGGATCAACCACCGCGCGATTCAAGGGATGCGCGATGGCTCCGGCCAGTCGGTGCGCCGCGTCCCGCGGCAATTGCGTGTCGGAATCGAGAGTGATGACGTACTTGACAGATGGCAGCAACGCAAGGTTGCCAGCTTTCACCGGAAAATTGTCGCTCGTCCCCACCAACAATTTGTTGAAGTCCAGCAACTTTCCGCGTTTCCGTTCCCAAGCCATCCAAATGCCTTCCGACGGGTTGTAAGCGCGATGCCGATGGAACAGAAAGAAAGAACCCTTTCCTTCGCCGGCATATTTGGCATTCATAGCGTCGATTAACAGCGCGCATTGCCCGGCGAGTTTATCTCTCTCGTCGAACTGCTGCGCCGCGTCCGGAGGATCGGTCAAAAGAGCAAAATGAATGTTCGTGTCCCGGTTGGCGAGAAAACGAATCTCCAAATCTCGCACCGCGCGGCTCATCTGTTCCTCGCTGGTCAGCAAGGTCGGAACAACGACCATTGTCGTGAAGTCAGCGGGAACGCCCTGAGCAAAATCCAATTTGGGTAGCGCCTTTGGCTCAAAGAGCATGGTGGTCAGCTGGTTCACCAGGGCAATCGCGCATTCCGCCGCCGGCAACAGAAACAGCGCCACAACGATCCAGCCGGGTACTTTGGTCCTTCCGCCCAGAACCGCCCCGGCAATTAGCGCCAAGGTGAGAAGCTCGATACCCAAAATGTACGAGAAGTCCGGCCAACGCTTGACTAACCTCTGGATTCGCTCCGTCATCCTCGGGCGATAGCCAATCGCCTGTTCCAGAACCTTCCGGCCATCATCTACCAGGTAGTAGCCCACATGCGATTGCCGCTCCCGCACGCGCACATTCGGCGACGCCTGAATCGGACGCGCCAGCTCCACAGCCTTGCGCGCCACTTCTTGCTCGTTCGCATCCGCACGCTTGGCCAGCTGCGCAATAGTTTTGCGATAGGCGTCACGACTCTCAAAATCCATCTGCGCATAGGCGTCGCAAGGATCGCGACGAAGAATTTGCTCGACGGCATTAACGCGCTCAAACAGTTCGTTCCAGTCCGCTCCCTCAATACGACGCAAGCTCCCAGTCAGTGTAGACAAGCTCGGGAATTCCAGTGTTTCGGTCGGCGCCGCAGCCAGTTCCGTCTGAACATCCTTGGACTCTTTGGCCACCACATGGGCGGCTGCATCTAGCCGATCCGCCAAGCTAGCGATGGATTTCAACAGCACCAACTTGGCGAAGGTCTGCAGTTGCCACAGTTCCCGCATCTCAAACGGCACGGTCTCTTGAATCGCAGTAAAAAATTGCTCGAACGTCTGCTCGTCAAACTGGTAGCCGGTCGCCTGCAAGTAACCCGCTACGGCGGCATATGCGCGCGGCACCACGGTCGACTTATCCGCCTCCATCTGGGTCTGCACCTGCGGCAACGCTCCCGACTTGCGGACCGCCAGCTTGGTCTGCTGCAATGCCTGTTGCAGCCCGCGATAATTTCCCAGCAGCATGGCTGCGTCGCCCCGCATCGTGTTCCCGGAAGAAGTCAAAGTGTGCAACAATTCCGTTTTCGTCTCAATCGACTCCTTGGTCTTCTCCCACTTCGCTTCAAACGCTGCAATGCGACCCTTCTCCTCGCCAACCTTCCAAGACTGCGCTTCGAGGATAGCCCCCATCCAAAGCTGCCCGTAGTGAATCTGCGCCTTGGGCAGGGTCTCCGACCCGCAATAGTCCTTTTTCCATCCAGAATTCCGCACCGCCTCATTCACGGGCAACGATTGCTTCGGGTCAAAAGCCGGAACTGGTTGCGTGGCCATGAGCTCGTCCTCGTTCATCGATAACTTGCCGCTTGCAATTCAAACATTTCCGCGTAACGTCCCTTATTCAACAAAAGCTGGTCGTGGGCTCCCTGCTCCGCGATGCGTCCATTCTCGAGAACCAAAATTCGGTCCGCCATTTTCACCGTGGAGAAGCGATGCGAAATCAGCAGCGCCATCTTGCCCTTGGTCAATTCCGCAAAGCGCTCGAAAACCTCGTGCTCAGAGCGAGCATCCAGCGCCGCAGTTGGCTCGTCGAGAATCAAAACCTGCGCATCACGCAGATACGCCCGCGCGAGCGCGATCTTCTGCCACTCTCCTCCAGACAGGTCCACGCCGCCCTCAAACCGCCGCCCCAAGATCTGTTCATACCCCTTGGGAAGCTTGCGGATAACTTGCTCGGCCAGACTCTTCTGCGCCGCGGACCGCACGCGAAACACGTTGTCCTGATCCTCGATCCGTCCGATGGCGATGTTCTCGCCGGCAGTCATGTCGTACCGCATGAAGTCCTGGAAGATGACACCAACTTCCTTCCACAAATCTTCCAGCTGATATTCGCGAAGATCCACACCGTCCAACAGAATCCGTCCGCCACTTGGGTCATACAGGCGAGTCAACAACTTCACGATGGTAGTCTTGCCCTGACCGTTTTCCCCCACCAGCGCGATACGTTCCGTAGGCCGCAATTGAAAGCTGACATTGCTCAAGACCAACCGGGTCTGACCCGGGTAGGAAAACGATACGTCTTGGAACTCGAAACCCTGACGAATCGGCCGAGGAGCCGGCAACCCATTGGGCTTGGAGAAAACACGCGGCTGCAAATTGAAGAAATCCAAAAGGTCGGTAATAAACATCGCTTGGTCGGCGATCGTCGAGAATGTGGTAAACACCGCCTGAATATTCGAGCTGGCCAGCGCGATCGCGCCAGTCATAAACGTAAACGTCCCGATATCCAGCTTCCCGGTGACCGTCTTGTAGATCACGAACGCATAGCTTCCGTAGTATCCCAGCGCGCTAAGCAGCGTGAACGCAGCCCCAACCCACAACCGCTTCTTCGCCAGCCCAGTGTTTTCCGCGTGTAGTTCATTGGAAAGCTTCGTATAGCGATTCACTAAAAACGACGCCAAACCGAAAAGCTTCAACTCCTTCGCGCTTTCCTTACTGCCGCCCACAATCCGAAGATAATCCATCTCGCGCTTCGCAGGCGTCTGCTTGAAGTTCAGCGAATATCCCATGAAGGCAAAGTGTGTCTCGCCCATAAATGCAGGGATCACGCAAGCCACCAGCACCAGCAGAATCCAGGGCGACAAGAAAATGATCCCGCCCGCAAGGCTCACGGTCGTCACCATTTGCTGGATAAGCAGGCCGGTGGATTGAATCATCACGATGCGGTCGGTGCCCTGTACCCGCGCCCGCTCCATCTTGTCGTAAAACAGCGGATCCTCGAACGAGATGAGATCCAGGCGCGAAGCGTGCTCCATGATTTTGATGCTGATGTGCTTGCTATAACGATCGGCCAGCACAATCTCGGAGAAGTTCACCAAACGGACCAGAATTCCCGCCGCCACCCCAGCCAGCGTAAATTCCAAAGCGACTAGCCACCAGAAATTGTGGGGAAGCGCGCCGTGCCCGGCGCGAAAATCAACGATGTCGTTCACAATCACGCGCGTGACGGCCAAAGCCGCCAGAGGTATCAGCGCCACGAGTGTCCGGCAAATTAAAGTGCTGGTGATGACTCCGGGAGCGGCGTCCCAGACCATGCGCATGACCGGGGGAACGTTCTTAAGTGCGGCAACGCGTTCCCGCCATTTCGGTGTAGCGTGCTGATCCGAGCCCACAGACGGTGGCGGTACTGGCTCGGTCGGGCTGGCTGTTACTGCGGTCTCCATTACGTACCGCAAACAACGCACGCCGATGGCCACTAACTGCGATCCCCTAAGTGTCCAATTGTTAAAGGATTACACCCTGCCCTTTAGGACAGGTTTATGTTTTTTTTTCGCCAGCACAGCAACTTTTGCACACTCCAAAACTCACGCATCGCGCACACTCCTAAGGACTTTTCCAGCCTCGGCCTCACCCGGCTATTTATCAACCGTCCACCTAGTACTCACTGGAGACGTCCGCTTACACCAAAACCCTTAGAAGGTCCTATCCACTGCTCGAGGCATCCAACCTCAATGCGACATTCGCACCCGCTGCATATTCGGTCTAGGACCGGCTCGGCAGCTCTGTGCGCCCTCGCCCTCATCAGTTCTTCAGCGCCACTACTGCGTGCCTACGAGGTCCCGCTTACCCCTGCCGCCCTGCACGACGCTTGGACCTTAGGACAGCGGAACGATCAAGCCACCGCAGAATTCCTCGCGCCCTACGCCAAGCAGGTCACCGAAGGCCCGCCGAATGCTCCTCACGTCGCGGAAATCGAGGTGCTTACCCCGTTCGCGCTAGTCGTCGATGAGTGTAGGCAAAATCTCAGCAACTACCCGGAGACCAAAGCCGTTCAGTCCTATCACCAGCGCGGCGACACGGTAATAGTACGCATCAGTCTTATGCTACCCGCCGCATTTCCCAAGGCCAAACCGGACCCCAGCGCGCCTCCGGCAACGCGCGCCCAAACCGCTCCGCTGAGACAAGAAAACTTCTGGCAAAGTTTTCAGTTCACCGTCAGGCAAGGCCAAAAGGTTCTAACCGCGCGATCCATCCACAACAAACCCGTCTACTCCGCCGCCACAGATTCCGCACCCTCGATGCTGGATGGCCAAACGGTCTGGCTCGAATTCGACGCCAAAACCCTAGCCTCAGAGGAATTGACAGTAGAGGTGACCACCCCTGACGCCAAGACCGTGTCAACAATGTTCGACCTAAAAAAACTCCGTTAAGAGCGTGGCAACTCCGGCAGCAAGTCTCACGCACCAACAAGTCCACGCACCAACCTGGCAGGGCGCAGCACTGCCGCGCGCCAACTTGGCCACCATGTAAGCCCGAAAGCCCCTTCACAAAGGCAGCCGCAACCGCGCCTCACAACCCTTCCGATCTCGCCGGTTCTCCAGCGTCAAAGTCCCTCCGTGCGCCTCGGCAATCTGTCGGCTAAGCACCAACCCAATCCCAGTCCCTCCCTGCTTGGTAGTAAAAAACGGAACAAACAGGTTCGCCGTATTCGAAATCCCCGGTCCCTCGTCTGCCACCCAAACCGTCAAATAAGAGTCCTGCCGAGACCACCCAACGCTAGCCCCGCCGCCATTCTCCTGCACCGCATCCGCCGCATTGTGGACCAAATTAATCAGTAGCTGCTCCAGCTGATCCTCATCCCCGGAAATCACCACGTCCGGCCCTTCCTCAACATTCAACTTCACGCGGGTCTCCAATTTCGCTACCCGCGAGATCCATCCGCGCACACCCACAGGAGCCAGCCTCGGCGCCGGCAGCCGTGCCAAGCGCGAGTACGCCGCCATAAACCGCCCCAGCGCCTCCGTCCGCGAACGAATGATGCCAAATCCCTGCCGCATATCATCCAGCATCCCAGCCGCGGCCCCGTTTTGCATCTCCGGCGCGCTGGTAATGTCGGCCAGTCCGCTCTCCAGGCTCTGCGCCACAGACTGAATCGGCGCCAGTGAATTATTCAACTCATGGCCCATCACCCGAATCAACCGCTGCCAGGCTTGCCGTTCCTCATCCCGCAAAGCCCGGCTCAAATCGCTAAGCACCACCAGGTGATGAGGCAAACCCGCCTGCCGAAACGACCCACGCCGCATGCCCCATCGCCCGGATCCTCCGGGAAAACTCAATTCCATAGTCCGAGCCGCCTCGCCTTCCAAACTAGCCCCCAAACCCAGCTCTCCGGCAGTAAATCCCAGCAACCTCTCGAGCGGACGCGCCAGCAATCTTTCCCCCGCGCGGTTCACCAGCCGCAATTTGTTTTCGTTGTCGAACGTAAATATCGCAACATCGATCTCCTCCATCACCGTCCGCAAAAGTGCGGTGGCCTCCAGCGCCCCCAACCGCTGTTCGCGAAGCGTCTCGCTGAGCGCGTTCACCTCAATCATCACTTCGCCCATAGCATCGTCCCGCTGCGCACCCCGCCCGCGCACAGAAAAATCCTCCTCCCGCAAAGCGGCCAGCAAGTTCGAGAGTGTCTGTAGGGAAAAAACCACGCGGTGCCGGAGGGAAAGAGCAAAACCCAGCCACAAACTAACGATCAATATCCCCAGTGTCCAAGCCGTCCGCGACGTATAGTCGCCCGTCCACAGCAGGATCAGCGCAATAGCCGAACCAGGCAGACCCGCCGCCAGCGCCAATAGCTGAATGCGGCGCTCATAAGTGAGCCGCGTCATTCCAATCCGTGTTTTTGCAGCCGCCGGTACATCGCGCTCCGGCTCAGTCCCAGAGCTTTGGCCGCCTGGCTAACGTTCCCGTCATAGCGAGCCAAGGTCCGCTGAATTAAATGATGCTCAACATCATCCAGACTCATCTCCTCCAAGCGAGCCGTACTGCCCGCGGCCGCAGCCCGCAACCCCAAATCCGCAGCCTTCACCTGCGGTCCACTAGCCAGCAGCACGCCGCGCTCGATGGAGTGATCCAATTCGCGTACATTTCCAGGCCAGGGATGCTCGTGCAGCAGTTGCATCGCGACCGCATCAAACCCCGAAATCGTCTTCCGATACCGCTGCGCGTAATTCCGCAAAAAATGATGAGCCAGCAACTCAATGTCCTCGCGCCGTTCCCGCAAAGGCGGCAAATGAATCTCGATCGTATTCAACCGAAACAACAAATCTTGCCGGAACCGTCCCGCGGCAGCCTCCACATTCACATCCACGTTCGTAGCCGCAATCACTCGGACATCCACGCGCCGAGTGCTCGATGATCCGACGCGTTCTAACTCACCAGTCTCCAACACCCGCAGCAATTTGGCCTGCAGCTTCAACGGCACGTTGGCAATCTCATCCAAAAACAAAGTCCCGTTGTCAGCCAATTCGAATCGCCCGACGCGATCCACCCGCGCGTCAGTGAACGCCCCCTTAACATGACCAAACAACTCGCTTTCAAACACGCCCTCCGACAACCCGCCCGCATTCACGGTAACCATCGGCGTACTAGCCCGAGGCGAAAGCGCATGCAGAGTCTGCGCCACGACTTCCTTCCCAGTCCCATGCTCCCCGGTAATCAAAATATTCGCGTCCGACACCCCAATCCGCCCAAGCAAATCCAAAACCGGCCGCATCGCCGCAGACTCCGCAATCATCGTCGGCCGCGACTCCGCCCGCAGCAACCGATTCTCCGCCTCCAACCGCGAAGCCTGTCGAAGCGCCTGCCGCAAATCGATCTGGGTGCGCAGCACCGTAAGCAACCGATGGTTATCCCAAGGTTTGGGTATAAAGTCGCGCGCCCCCCGCCGCATCGCTTCCACAGCCACTTCCACACTGCTCCAAGCTGTCATCACAATCACGGGCAAAGTCCCGTCCACCATCTGAACCCGCGGCAGCAAATCCAACCCCTCCTGCCCCGACGTCGTATCCCGCGCATAATTCAGATCCATCAATACCGCATCAAATTCCCGAGCCTCCACAGCCGAAAGCGCCTCCGAAGGCGAAGAAGCCCCCTGCGTCTCGTAACCTTCGCGCTTCAGCAAAAGCCGCAGCGCATCTCGAATATCCGCTTGGTCGTCAGCAATCAGAACGCGATAGGGGTGAGTGTGAGCAGTCTTCATTCCGTTCGAATCACAGTTTATTCCAACTAGGTCCGCGCATGCCCAGCAATTAGGCCCGCGCCAGACGTTGGCGACAAATCTTCGCGAAACGCGCGAAAGAGGAAGCTCGTAGGGGAGGTGCTTGCTCCTCCCGCCCGATCCGGTTGCCACCGCGCCGCGGCCCACGCTGTTTTACATCCTACCGTGCGTTCGAACCCTCAACAAAAACAACTACTCATAGCGCAACGCCACCATAGGATCCACCCTGGTGGCCCGTCTCGCCGGAATGTAGCAAGCCATCATAGCCACCGTCGTAAGAGCCACAGAGACGCACCCATAAGTCAGCGGATCAAATGGACTAACCCCGCTCAAAAAACCCCCAACCAGCCGGGCCATCACCATAGCCAGCAAAATCCCCAGCCCCAGCCCAGCCCCAACAATCACCGCCCCCTGCCGCAAGATCATCCGCAAGACATTCCGCGACCCAGCCCCCAGCGCCATGCGAATTCCAATCTCATGGGTCCGCTGGCTAACCGAAAACGAAATCACTCCAAAAACGCCCACCACCGCCAGAATCAACCCTAACAACCCCAGCGCCCCGGCCAATCCCGCCGCCAGTTCAAAAATCAAAAATCCGTTGATGGTGTCCAAAGCCTGCGTCATCGGCCGCACCTCAAAAATAGGCATCATCGGAGCAATCGACGCAATCTGCTCCCGCACCGCGCCGGCCAAGGCCTCGGGCGCACCCCCAGCAACGCGCACTTGCAAGGTCGCCAGCGAAGAATACATCTGCGCAAACGGCACGTAGAAATACGGAACCCCAATAGGTCCAGTCAGTTGATTTGTCCGGCTATTTTCCGTCACTCCAACAACTTTCCATACGTGAGCCCGATCGCTAACCAAAGTGAATTCATGCCCGATGGCACTTTCCTTAGGCCAAAACTTCTCGGCCATAGCGCGATTAACAATCGCCACCCGCGGTTTATCATCCGTATCCGCAACGGCAAACTCCCGTCCTTCGGTCAAAGTCACCCCCAGGGTCTCGAAATACCGCGGCGTAACCATGTTGTAGCCGGCAAACGGCGGCGCCTCACCCTTGCTGCCTTCATATCCAGGCACCTCAAGCAAGTCCCCAGTATTGAAGTAGCTCATCGGCACGGTGTACGCCACGCTAGCCGATTTCACCCCCGGCAATCTCCGTACCTGCTGCAGCAGCTCTTTGTAAAACGCCTGGCCCTGTTCTTTGCTATATCCAATCTCGTTCGGATCTAAAGTCAGATTCAACAAGCCCAGCGGCTCAAATCCCAGCCGCGACTGCCGCACATGTCCAAGACTACGAGCCATCAGCCCAGCAACAATCAACAGCATCAGCGAACCGCCCACCTGCGCCACCACTAGCCCGCTACGCAGCCAACTCCGGCCCGCGGTCATCGTCCGCCCGCCCTCGCGAATCACTTCCAACATGTGCCCGTTGGAAGCCCGCAAAGCCGGCACCATGCCCACCCCAATTCCCGTAGCCAGGGCCGCCCCGAACGCATACGCAAACACCCGCCAATCAAATTGGAAATCCAACGCCACAGGCAAAGTCGTAGCCAGATGCAGCGAGCCCAAAAAGCTGCTGGCAAACAAACCCAGCCCGATCCCCGCCAACCCTCCGCCAAACGCCAGCACCACGCTCTCGGTTAGCAATTGCCGGATCAGTCGCGTCCTCGATCCTCCCATCGCTGCCCGAATCGCCATCTCCCGCTGCCGCACCGTAGCCCGCACCAGCAAAAAATTAGCTACGTTCACGCAAGCCAGCAGCAACACCAGCGCCGCCAAAATCAAAAACAGCGTGGCGATCTTCAACATGGTGTTGTCGCGATCAGGCTGCGGCCGCGAAAGCCGCTCCGGGAACGCCTGGATCATCACCCCAGCTTCGCTCTTCGGATAATCCCGCGCGAACCGTTCCGACAACACCTTCAGAACGGGCTCCGCCTCCTTAATCCCCATTCCCGGCCGTAGACGCGCCAACAAGGTCAGACTTCGCACTTCCCGGTTGACCACCAAGTCCTGCGGATTGGAACTGTCTGTCATCACCATTCCCAAGGGCACATACCCCTGCGTATCCAGCAATGAAAATGGCCCATGAAAATCCTTCCGCACCACCCCAATCACGGTGACGGGTCGCCCGTTGTACAACACCGACCTGCCCACCACATTCGGGTCCCCGCCAAACCGCGTCTTCCAGTAGCTATACCCCAGCACCATCACGGGGTTCATCACCGCCGGATCGCCTTCGCCAGGCGCAATAAACCTTCCCAACTCCGGCTGCACTCCCATGGCCCCAAAAAAATTGCCGGACACGCAATCCACCATGATCGGCTCAGTCTTCCGGTTAATCGTCAAGCCGCCGGTCTGGATCTCGTACGCCACCACATCCTCAAACGCCGCCCCGGCCCCGTTCTGAATGTCCTGAAACTCCGGCACGGAAAACTCAGCCTGCAGCGCCCCCTGTTTCTGCTGGAAAGCCAACTCCGTAATCCGCACCGCATCGCGAACCGGCAAAGGCCGCAACAGCAGGGAATTGACCATGCTGAAGATGGCTGTATTGGCCCCAATCCCTAAAGCCAAAGTCAAAACCGCGACCACCGTCAACCCCGGCCTCTTCACCAGCATCCGCACCGCATACCGCAAGTCCTGCCAAGTCTGCTTCACAACCGCCTCCAGCACGCTCTCCAGGAGTTCCCGCCAGTTGCGCCAAACTTGTAGGGGAGGGGCTCGCTCCTCCCGGCCGATCCGGTTTGCCAGCGTTCAGCCGCTCAAGCGCATTTCGCTTCCGCTCCAAATTTAGACTGCAATCCTCCGCGATCCTCAGCGCCCTCTGCGTTATCTTTTTTCCGGGCTTTCGACTTTCAACTTTCGACTGTCAACCTCGACTCCCCACCGCCACCCCGTTCTCACTCACCACCCAACCATCCTTAAGCTGTATCAACCGATTCCCATAAGTAGCATTCCGCTCCGAATGCGTAACCTGGATAATCGTAGTCCCCGCTTCATTCAACCTCTTGAACAATTGCATAATTTCCTCACCCTGCTCCGAGTGCAGATTCCCAGTAGGCTCATCCGCCAAAATCAACTTAGGATTCTGAATCACAGCCCGAGCCACCCCCACCAGCTGCTGCTGCCCGCCCGATAGCTGGTTAGGAAACAAATCCTTCTTCCCCACAATGTTGAACTTATCCAACGCGTCGCAAACCAAGCTAACCCGTTCCTTATGAGGTACATTCTTGTAAGACAAAGGAATCTCCAGGTTTTCGAACACCGTCAAATTGTCAATCAGGTGGTAGCTCTGAAAAACAAATCCAATATTCGCCTTATGCAATTCGTTTCGCCTCTTAACATTCAACCGGTGTACCGCCTGCTCCAAAAAGTAATACTCCCCAGACCAGGAGCTATCCAGCATCCCAATAATGCTAAGCAAAGTAGACTTACCGGCCCCCGAGGGCCCCATAATCGTCACAAACTCCCCGGAATGAATGTCCAAAGTCACCCGCCGCAGCAAAAAAAACTTATTAGGCCCAGCCTCAAGGGACTTCTCCAAATTCCGCAACTGAATCAAAGGTTCCACACTCTCTCCTTAGAACTCCCGGTAGCACCGGCACTCCTGTTTACCCTGAGCCTCGTTGGGCCTGTGCTCCGACGATCAAGAACGCGTGCGACCCAGTCAATCGCTCTTCGGACTCACAAACTAAAATCGTTGAGCCGACCGGTTAGCCCGCCCAGTAGTAAGCCAACCGACCTGGACCTAGCAACCACGCTCACCTTTCCATTCGTATCCCAGATCTCCCCAACCGTCCACCAAACCAGCCAGAAAGTTCCAAAAAACTCAAAAAATCCAACGACCACGCAAGAAAGAAATCCTGGTTATCGCATTCTGTAGCGGCGATCCCTGGTGACCGGCTTAATTTCATGCTATTACCGAAAAACTCCGAACGGGGTGACCCATCACCCGCAACTCTCCAATTCCAACTCTGGCGGCAAAAACCAAGAACGGAATGACATGTCATTGCGTTCTTGAAATCGCCCACAACCATGCCCAACTTCAATCGTGTCGCAGCGCCTGCAAGGGATCCATTTGCGCCGCCCGCCGCGCCGGCAAGTAGCACGCCACCGCAGCCACCGCCACCAGCACCAAAGGCAACACGAGGAAAGAGACTGGATCAGCCGCCTTGACATTAAACAGCAACCCCGACATGGTCCGCGCCAGCAAAAACGCCACCGGCAAACCGATCGCCAACCCAAACACCGTCATGGTTAACCCACCGCGCAGCATCAGCGATAAAATGTCTCCCGTCTGGGCTCCCTGCGACATCCTGATCCCGATCTCATGGGTCCGCTCGCTAACCGAATATGACATCACGCCAAAAAGCCCAACCGATGCCAGCACCAGCGCGATGACTCCAAGTACCCCCATCATCACCGCCACATATGCAATCCCGACGATAGACTCCGTAATTAGTTTATTCATCGGCTTAATCTCGTACATCGGCAAATTCGGATCGACCGCCGCAATCTGCGCTCGCGCCGCCGAAACCAATTTCATCGGATCCCCGTTGGTCCGCAGCACCAGCGTCGTAAACACCGGCGGACTTTGCCGGTAGGGGCGGTAAAGCGTGGGTACGTCTTCCTTGTTCACCCAACTATAGTGCAGATCATTCACCACTCCGACGACGGTCATCCAAGGCTGGTCCGAACCGGCTTTGCCCACCTTAATATGTTTGCCCAGAGGACTTTCGCCATCAAAATAACGCCGCACCAGGCTGGCGCTCACCACCGTCACGAGCGACGACTCCGCTCCATCCTGATCCATCAGCACCCGGCCGTCACGCAACCCAATATTCATCAGCCCGAAATAACTCGGCGAAGCCGTTTCCACGATCGCTTCGCGCGAGTCGCCCCGCCGCGTCAGCGGCCGCCCTTCAATCGAAAAATCCTGTGTTCCGATGCCGCCACCTTCGTCGTAGGGAACATGCGTCACCAGCGCCGCGGTCGTGATACCCGGGATAGCTGCCAGCCGCTGTTGCACCTGCTCGTGAAAGTTCAACCGTTCAGGAGCTCTGCCGTATTGCGTCTCCGGCAGGGTCATGTTCATCTTCAATATTGTTTCCGGTACGTAGCTTTCATTTACAGACAGCAATCCCTGAAAACTCCGCACCAACAGGCCCGCGCCAACCAGCAACACCAGGGCCAGAGAAACCTCGGCGATCACTAGCGCCGCCCGCAGCCGATGCCGCCCGCGGCTCACCGTCGATCCGCGCCCGCCTTCCTTCAGCGTGTCGGTCACATTGGTACGCGCACTGAGCAGGGCAGGGGCGACGCCGGATAATACGCCGCTACCGACGGAAATAAGCAGCGCAAACAGAAACGCATTGGAGTCCAGCGAGATGGTTTTCCATCCGGCTACATACTTGGCAACGTCAGGCGGCATATGCGCGAGGATCATGTCGATATCCCACTGCGCAAAAAACAAACCAAGCACCGCTCCTGCCAGCGAAAGCAAAATGCTCTCAATCAACAATTGCCGCACCAGCCGCCAACGGCTTCCGCCCATCGCCGTCCGTACCGCAAATTCTCCGATGCGCCCGGTCACCCGCGCGAATTGCACGTTGGCCACATTGGCGCAAGCAATCAGCAAGACAAAACCCACCGCGCCCATCAGCATCAGCGTGTATTGCCGCGTCAGATCACCGGTAACAAACTGCCGCAGCTCCATTGGCCGCAGCACGAAGCCGCGGTTGGTGTCCGGATACTCTTCGGTCTGGCGCTGCGCGATCGCCTTCATTTCCGCCGCGCCTTCGTCGAACGAAACTCCCGGAGCAAGCCGCCCCAGCACGAAAAGCGAGCGATCGTCGCGCCGCAATCGTTCCTTGGTGTCAAAGGAAAGCGGAATCCACGCTTCCGCAGGCATCGGATAGTCAAAGCCCTTGGCCGTCACGCCGACAACCGTAAAATTCTTGCCATCCACCTTCACGTTCTTGCCCAGGATGTTGGGGTCAGAGGCGTAGCGCTGCTCCCACAACGCATGCCCGAGAATGATTTCGCGGTCCTTGCCAGCTTCTTCCGCTTCCGGAACAAACGCTCGCCCCATCAAGGGTTGTACGCCGATTGTCTCGAAGAAATTCGCCGGCACGCGAAACGCTTGCACCTTTTGCGGCTCGCGATCGCCGGTAAGGTTGACTTCGTCCCAGGTGTAAGCGGTGATCTGATCAAAAGAGCGCGCCTCTTTTTTCCAGTCGAAATAAGTCGCGGGCGCAACGGGAACGAAATCCTGGGGGCCAAATCCGGCCGCGCTGTCCGAACTATGCGCATCGATCAGCGCCACCATTCGATTTCCATTTTCAAATGGCACGGGATGAACCAGAAACGCTTCCGCCATGCTGAAGATCGCGGCGTTAGCTCCAATTCCCAGGGCCAACGCAACGACGCACACCAGCGAAGCTACCCGATGCTTCATCAGCATGCGAAAGCCAAAGCGCACATCCTGCCAGATCGTTTCCATGAGCCTTCCGTCCTGCTCCAACTTCTTTTTGCGTCCGCGCACGTCAGGGGTCGGAGCTCTAGCTCCGACATTCAGTACCGCCGAGAACTGGGTTTCAGCCCCGGAGGAACCTGCTCGCGAAAAGCATTCGACTAATTGGCGCCTACGTGCGCTTCCTGCGTCTCTTCCACGATCCGTCCGTCAAACAAATGAATGGTGCGCTCCGCAAAGTTCGCATAGCGCTGGTCGTGCGTCACCATGCAGATGGTCGCGCCATTTCGGTGCAGGTCCCGCAGCAACTCCATCACCGCTTCACCATTTTTGGAGTCCAAGTTTCCAGTCGGTTCATCCGCCATCAGAATCAATGGATCGCCGACCAGCGCCCGCGCCACCGCGACACGCTGCTGTTGACCGCCAGACAGTTGCGAAGGATAGTGCCGCAACCGGTGTGCCATGCCGACGCGCTCAAGAGCGTTCTGTACTTTCTGCTTGCGCTCGCTGGAGCTAGTCCCACGATAGGTCAGCGGCAGCTCGACGTTCTCATACACCGTCAAATCGCCAATCAAGTTGAATGCCTGGAAAATAAAACCAATCTCGCGGTTGCGAATGCGTGTCCGCTCGCTGATCGAGAGATTCGCCACCGGTTGCCCATTGAGCTCGTAAATGCCCTCGCTCGGCGAATCCAGCAATCCGAGTATCGATAGCAGCGTCGACTTGCCGCAACCCGAAGGCCCGGCAATCGAAATGTACGTACCCTTTTTTATCTCGAGATGAATTTCCTCAAGCGCGTGCGTTTCCACCTCATCGGTAAGAAACACTTTCTTCACGCCTTCCATCTTGATCAACGTCGGTGCGTTTGGTTCGAGCATAGGTTCTCCTTGAATCAGTTTTCTCTGCGCAATCGAAACTCGTGAAGACTCCTACTGCTGTACGACCCTGGGCCTTAAACTGTTCCGCCCGCTTCACAAAATCATGGCCCGGGCGGTGCGGACCGGTCTAAAGACCGGCCACGACAACGCATCACTCATACCGCAGCGCCACCAGCGGATCGACACGGGTCGCCCGCCGCGCCGGGATGTAGCATGCCGCCAGCGAAACCAGCGACATCACCACGATAACTCCCACAAACGTAAGGGGATCCCGGGCGGTAACGCCATAGAGCAAGCCGGCCATCCAGCGCGTCAATAGCCAGGCGCCTACCAGGCCGATGGCTGCACCCGCGAAGGTAAGCTGCATGCCCTCGCGGATGGTCATGGCCAGGATGCTGCCGCGCTGAGCGCCCAATGCCACGCGCACCCCAATCTCACGGGTACGCTGCGTCACCGCATAGGAAAGCACGCCGTACACGCCAACCGCCGCCAGAAAAACCGCCAAGGTGGCGAAGAGGCCCAGCAAAAATAAATTGAAGCGCTGCGGAGCAATCGATTCCTGAACGTTGGCTTCCATAGTCTTCACATCGGCCACGGCAATCTGCGGATCGAGCGAAGCGATCATGCCCCGCACCGCCGAAGCCAGAGCCGACGGGTCCGCCTGGGTGCGTACGGCCACATGCAAGGTACGCAACTCGTCCCAGGTCGGCATTTCCAGGGACTCGTCCGCCACTTGCAGGTACGGCGTGTAGCTATGCGGGCCCGCAGGATTCTGCATGGCTGCATCCTTGACGTCGCCGGCCACGCCGATCACCGTGCTCCAATTGGGCCCGGCAAATTTCATGCGCTTGCCGATCGGATCCTGTCCAGGCCAGTACGTTCGAGCCGCCGTCTCGCTGATAATAACCACTCCAGGCTTACCGGTACGCTCATCAGCGGCAAACATGCGTCCGCGTCTCAACGAGATGCCCATCGCCCCAAAATAATCACCCATGATCCAGCTCTGGGTAACCTCAGGCAGCCCATTCTTGGCCGCATCGACGCCTTCGATCTCTACGCCATCGCGCTCTTGCGCATCCAGCGGCAAGTCGGTGGAGAAACCAACTGCACTGGTCCCCGGCAGCGTCGAAGTCCTGCGCAAAAGTTCCTCGTAAAAATTCCGGACATCGCCTCCATGCGAATACGCCCGCAAGGGCAGCGGAACGGTCATCGTCAACACATGCTCTTGACGAAAGCCGGGGTCGGTTTTCAGCAGGCTCACGAAACTCCGCACCAGCAGTCCTGCGCTGATCAGCAGCATGATCGCCAGCGCCATCTGCGAAACGATCAGTCCGTTCTGCATGCGACGTCGGCCCCGCGACGCCCCCATGCCGCGCCCGCCCTCCTTCAGCGAATCGTGAGGATCGGCGTGAGTGGCCTGCAGCGCCGGGATAATGCCGAAAATGACGGTAGTGACGATCGAAAGCAAAAAAGCAAAGATCAGTACGCGTCCATCCATCCGCACTTCCTGCATGCGGGGAAGGTCGGTGGGAGCGATGGACAGCAGCGCGCCGACTCCCCAATAGGCCACGAATAACGCCGACACACCCGAGGCGATGCCCAGCAGCAAACTTTCCGACAGCATCTGTCGCACCAATCGCCAGCGGCCCGCGCCCAGCGCCGCGCGAACGGCAACTTCACGCTGCCGGCCGGTTGCGCGCGCCAACAAAAGGTTGGCCACGTTCGCACACGCAATCAGCAAAACCACGCCCACAGCGACCAGCAATACCCAAAGCGGAGCGCGGATATTTCCGGTGATCACTTGGCTGTAAGGCTGAATCACAGTACCGACATGCTGACCCTGAAAATAGCTCACCAACGCTGCCGGATAAAGCTTCTCGACTTCCGCCATCGTGGCCACCGCGTCGCTCTGCGCTTGCGTCAAAGTGATTCCCGGTTTCAGCCGCGCGAGGACGCGGTGGTTGTACATGTTGCCCCACGCTTGCAGTTCATACGGCGTGAAGGCCATCGGGATCCAAGCGTCGGCGGGCTCGCCGCTCCAGCGGTCGCCCTTCAGCGGAAACTGAAAGCTGGCCGGCATCACACCAATCACCGTGTAGGGAAGCCGGTCGAGGGAAACCGTGCTTCCCAAAACGTAGGGATCGCCAGCAAATCGACGTTTCCACAGGCCATAGCTCAGCATCACTACATTGTGGCCCGGCTGGTCTTCCTCCTGCGTGAACGTCCGGCCTAGCAGGGGTTGAACTCCAAGCAGCGGGAAAAGACTGGCCGAAGTGCGGGTTCCCTCGATGCGTTCTGGGTCACCGCCGCCGGAAAGGTCGAGATGCTTATCGCTGTAAATGGCCAGCGTGTCGAAACTGTGTTGGCGTTCCGAGAAAGCGCGATAATCGGGCGCATTCATCGGCATATCTTCGGTAAACGCCGGCAATTTTTCGGAAATGGTAACGATTCGCTGCGATTCTGCGAAGGGCAGCGGCTGCAGCAGGACTGCATCGACGACCGAGAATATCGCCGTGTTCGCGCCAATGCCCAGAGCCAGGGTCGCCAGCGCGATGGCCGTAAAACCTGGCGACTTCGCCAGCATGCGTGCTCCGAAACGTAGGTCTTGCCAGAAACTGTTCACTCGATGTCCCTCACAGCTATAACGTTGCGAAAGCCGATTTCGTTTTCAAATTCTGCCTAAGGCATGGCCGGTCTAAAGACCGGCCACTACATAAATCATTCGTAGCGGAGCGCTACGAGTGGATCGACCCGGGTCGCCCGCCTCGCTGGTATGTAGCAAGCCACCATCGCGACTGCCACCAGGACCACGGCTACGCTTGCGAACGTGAACGGATCGCTAGGGGTCACGCCGAACAGCATTCCAGACAGGAGGCGCGCTGCGAAAAACGACCCCGCTAGGCCGATGCTTGCGCCCAGAACACCCAGGCGCAATCCTTCTCCCAAAATCATGCCGAGAACATTGCCGGTCTGCGCGCCGAGCGCCATGCGCACGCCGATCTCGCAGGTGCGCTGCGCCACCGAATAGGCCATCACGCCATAGATCCCCATGCATGCCAGAACCAGTGCGAGCGCCGCGAACAACCCGATCAGCACGATCTGCAATCGTTGCGGCGAAAGCGACGTCGCTTCTACGTCGCGCATGGAGCGAACGTTATACACGGCCTCATCCGCGTCGACGGAATGAATCGCGGATTCGACCGCAGAGGAGGCGCTAGCAGGTTCCTGCTTGGTCCGCACCACGAAGGCGAGAAACGCCCAAGGGTCTTGCGAAAACGGCGTGTACACCGCCATTCGCGAAGCCTGCTCCAGGTGATGCTGCTTCACGTCGCCGACCACGCCGACAACCTGGCACCAGGTCTTGTCGTCGCCGCAGACGCCGCGGAAATGCTTGCCAATGGCATCTTGTCCCGGCCAGAAGTAGCGCGCGGTCGCTTCGCTAATGATGGCTACCGGCAGCGCGGTGGCGTCGTCGCGATCCGTGAAAGTCCGCCCGCCGAGCAGCGGCACACCCATGGTCTGAAAATAATCCGGCGTCACTACCAAATAATCTGGTGAGGCATCGTCGCCTGGCGGTGCGGTGCGGCCCTCAATTTCAACCGAGCGGGTGCTGTTCCCAGGCGTCAGCGGAAGTCGTGTCACTGCCGACGCAGACATGATTCCGGGGAGGGAACGGATACCCTCCAGTGTACTCTTCACAAAATTTACGCGATCGCCCGGCCGCGAATAATGCGCTGGTGCAAGCGAAAGCTGCAAGGCCAGCACATGATCGGGATTGAATCCCTCGGGAACGTTCAGCAGCCGGCTAAAGCTGCGCAGCAACAGCCCCGCCGCAATCAGCAGCACCGCCGCAAGGGCGATCTCCGTGACTACCAGCGCGCTGCGCATTCTGCGTGCCCGACCGCCTCCCGCATTTCCGCGACCCCCCTCTTGCAGGGTGGCGCTAAGTTCCGCGTCGGTCAGACGCAGCGCCGGGATCAACCCGAAAAGTACGCCACACCCCAGAGAAGCAGCCAGCGTAAACAGAAGCACGCGCGAATCGAGGGCGATCGGTGCTCCGCCGATCATGGCTGCCGGCACCAGCGAGCGCAGCGGCGCCAAGCCCCACAGCGCGAGCAGAATTCCAAGAAGTCCGCCGGACAGCGCCAGCAAAATGCTTTCGGCGAGCAGAAGTCCAAGCAGTCGCATGCGGCTCGCGCCCAGCGCAACGCGCAGAGCCATTTCCTTCTGCCGTGAAGCTCCGCGCGCCAGGACAATGTTGGCCACATTGGCGCAGGCGATGAGCAGCACCAGCGCGACCGCTCCGAGCAGAATCAGCAAAGCGGGCCGGGTCTCCCCCACCAAATCCTGGCGCAGCGGAACAAGCCTGGCCCCGTCACCTTCTTCGCCATCCCCATATTGCTGCTTGAGCCGCTTCGCAATCGTGTCGATTTCCGACGTGCCTTGCGTCAGAGGGACGCCGGGCTTCAGCCGGGCAATGGAATCAAAGTAATGCGCGTCGCGAATGGCCGAGGGATCGTCGGTGCGCCTCAGCGGGTGCGGAGGTACCGCGAACCGCGACGAGACCCACAGTTCGGCGCTGGCCGGAAAAGCAAATCCCGGCGGCATCACTCCCACCACGGTTCGCGGTTCGCCATCAATCTCTATCGCGCGGCCCACGATGGCCGGGTCGCTCCCAAAGCGCTTCTGCCAAAGTGCGTAGCCGAGGACCGCGACGCTGGTTCCGCCGGGCCGGTCGAGTTCCGGCAAGATGGTGCGTCCCTGCAACGGTCGCACGCCAAGGGCTGGGAAGAAATTGGAGGTCACCATCACGCCGTCCACCCGTTCAGGGTTGCCGTTACCGGAAAGATTGAAGGGCATCAGGCGGTAACCGGCCAGCTCGGCGAAGGAACTGCTCTGCCGCTGGAAATCCAGAAAATCTGCAGGCGCGGGAGTGATGTCGGCTCGATGCTGGTTGAACAAGTAGGGCACGACGAGTCGGCCGGCGTTCGGGTAGGGCAAAGGCCGGAGCAGGGCGGCGTCGATTACACTGAACATCACCGTGTTGGCGCCGATGCCCAGCGCTAGCGTCAGCACCGCGACCGCGGTGAATGCTGGGTTCTTCAGCAGCATGCGGACGCCCAAGCGGATGTTTTGCCAGAAACTGTTCACTGCGTTTGCCTCACTGCAGAACGTTGAAACTGAACCTCGCATTCCAACTCAGCGTGCTGCCGGCCGGTCTAAAGACCGGCCACTACATTCGTTCGCAAAATCATTCGTAGCGCAGCGCTACCAGCGGATCGACGCGTGTCGCTCGGCGCGCTGGCACGTAACATGCTACGACGGCGACCACCACAATCAGCACCAGGCCCAGCAAGTAGGTAGTCGGACTAGCTGCGCTCACGCCGAATAGCAGCGACTCGCTCAGGCGCGCCAGGATGTACGCCAGCGGCAGACCTACCGCTACGCCAGTCACCACCATGGAGCCTACTTCCTTCACGATCAGCTTGCGAACGTCGCCGGATTCCGCGCCCAACGCCATGCGAATGCCGATCTCGCGGGTGCGCTGCACCACCAGATAAGCCAACACCCCGTAAATGCCCAGCGCAGCCAGCAACGCGGCCAAGCCCGCGAAGCTGCCGGAAAGCACCGCGACGATGCGCGCCGAGAACAAATCATCTTCCACAACGCGCTCCATCGTTTTCACGTCGTAAACCGGTAGATGGGGGTCCGCTTGGCGCACTTCGCTCTGCAATGTCGAGGCCAGCAGCAGCGGATCGCGTTCCGAATTCACGTAAAAGGTCATGGTGGAGAGTTCGTCTCTCTGCGCGTAGGCGACGTAAACGTAAGGAAACGTGGTCTGGCTCTTGACATGATCCTGGTTGACGTCCCTCACCACGCCGACGATCTCGGTGTTCGGCTTGACCTTGTCGCCGCTGCCAAAGGCAAAGTGCACGCCGATGGGATTGCGGCCGGGAAAGAAGCGTTTGACCATGGATTCGCTGACAACCGCGACCTTAGGGCTCGCGGCGCCGTCCGCTTCGGTGAATTCGCGTCCCGAGAGCAGTGGTACGCCCAGCGTGGAGAGATAGCCCGGGCTTACGGCTATATAGTTGACGTCCTGCTGGTCTTCGGGGAGCTGGACGCCACCTTCGACGGTGATGTTGGCGCCTTCCGTGTCGCCGGTTAGCGTGGCGACTTCGGAAGTGCCGACGGAGCGAACGCCGGGAATCGCGGCGATGCGCGCGCGCAACCGATCGAACAGGGCGATGGCGCGGTGCGTGTCGTATCCGTTCAGGACCGGCGCAATCGAAAAGCTGATCACGTGTTCGGTGCGGATTCCCAGGTCGAGAGTGCGCAGGTTCCACAGCGTGCGCGTGTACAACGCCGCGCCAGCGAGGAGCAGCATGGTGAAGGCGACCTGGCCGGCGACCAGTACTTTGCGGAAGCGCACGTGGGAGACGCTGGCCGAGGAAGTCGAACCTTGATCCTTGATCACGTCGGCGACCGAGGAGCGGGTCACGCGCCACGCGGGAATGATGCCGAAGAAAATTCCGGAGACCAGCGTCGCGCTGACGGCGAATCCCAGAACGCCGAGGTCGAGTGACGGCGTCAGCCCCGTAATGCCGGCATTGTCCGCCATCATGGGCGTGAGCACGCTGCTCATCCACGATCCGATTGCGATCCCCAATGCCCCGCCGCCCAGCGCGCAGAGTAAGCTCTCGATCAGGAGCTGCCGGACCAGTCGCGCGCGGCTGGCACCCATGGCGCCGCGAATGGCAAACTCCCTTTGCCGTGCCGCGCCCCTGGCCAACAGCAAATTCGCCACGTTGGTGCAGGCAATGAGGAGCACCAGCGCCACCATCGCGAACAGCGCCAGCAGTGGGCCGCCGGCGTCGCGTTGCGCAACGTTGCGGCCGCGGGCTCCGGGAGTCAGCAGGATTTTTTTGTTCAGGAAGGCCTGACGCTTTTGTTCGTCCCAATGGGGGCTGGTTTTCGGCAGTTGTTCTTTGAGCAGCGGGTAATACACCGCGTTGAGTCCGGCCGTGAGTTGCGCTTCAGAAACCCCGGGATTGCGCCGCGCCAAAACCTTGACCCAATAGTCGTTCCATTCCGTAAGCGCAGTGGAATCCAGCGTCATGCGCGAGGTCATCATGATCGGCGCAAATACATCGGGCGAGTATCCGATCTGCACCCCGGAGAAGCCCGCGCGGGCCACGCCGACCACCGTCATTTCGACATTGTTGATGAGCAGGGTCTTGTTGAGAACACTCGGATCGCCGGCGAATCGCCGCTGCCAGTAGGTGTGGCTCAGCACCACGTAGGGCTCGCCTCCCGGGAAGCGTTCGTCTTCCAGGCTGAAAACACGGCCGACCGCGGGCGTGACTCCGAGCACTGCAAAGTAGTTGCCGGAAACGAACTCGACATTGCCTCGTTCGGTTTGGCCCTGTGTGGCAATGCTCGCGGGGAAGTTAGAGCGCGCCAGCATGCTGCATACCGAAGCGCTGCCTTCACGCAGGCCTTGGTACATCGGGTAGGAGAACGATTCCGTGTTGTCGCCATCGCTCGAAAGACGCCCGGAGAGTGGGCCGGGATCGTGCAGCACGACGAGTTCACTAGGATTTCGCACCGGCAAGCGCCGCAGCAGCACCTGGTTCATCAGCGAAAAAATGGCGGTGTTCGCGCCAATGCCAAGCGCCAGCGTAATCACCGCAATCGCCGTGAAGCCGGGATTCTTACCCAGCATGCGCAAGCCGTATCGAATGTCTTGCCAAAGGTTTTGCATTACTTGTCCCTACTCCTCACGCAGCGCCACCAAAGGATCGAGGTGCGCCGCCCGCGACGCCGGAATGTAGCAAGCCGCCAAAGCCACAGCGACAAACGCCAACGCCACGCCAACAAAAGTGGCCGGGTCGGTCGCGGTCACGCCGAAAAGCTGACTCTCCAGAATTTGCGAAACAACCAGCGTGCCAGCCAGTCCGATCGCCAGCCCTGCCAGCGTCAGACCAAGTCCTTCGCGGATTACCAGCCGCAGAATGTCGGATCTCTCAGCCCCCACGGCGACCCGAATGCCAATCTCGTTTTTGCGCTGCGCCACGCTGTACGACATCAACCCGAACAATCCGACGGTCGCCAGGAGCAACCCGGCGCCCGCGAACGTGGCAACGAGCACACTGGTGAAGCGCCGCTGCGCCACCGAATCCGAGATGTAGTCCTCCATCCGTTGCGCTTTATAAATCGGCAACTCCGTGTCGAGCGCGCGAACTTGTTCGCGCATCGCGGGAAGCAAGCTCATCGGATTGCCGGCGCTGCGCACCACCACATACATCGTTCCTAGCGGCACCTGGTCGTACGGCGTATACACTTCCGGCTCGGTCGGTTGCCACAGGGTCCGGTGCCGCACATCGCCCACGACGCCAACAATCTCGCGCATGACTTCCGGACCGGAGGCGGAAACGCCAGGCTGGATACGTTTGCCCAGCGGGCTTTCATTCGGGAAAAATTGATGGGCTAGATTCTGGTTGATCAAAATCACCGGAGGAGCATGACGGTCGTCGCGAGCGGTAAAGTCGCGGCCCTCAATCAGCGGGATGTGCATGGTCTGCAAATAATTCAGGCCAATCGAGCGGTATTGTGTTCGGGGCTCTTCGCTCTTCGCTACCGGGCGGCCCTCGATCTGGAACGTAGTGCGGATGCGGTCTCCTGCCAGGGGAAGCGGCAATACTCCGCTGGCGCTCTGGACACCCGGGACCGCGCGAATGCGTTGCAGCAGATGTTGATAGAAGTTGGCAGATTGTTCGGGCTTGCCGTTACGCGCGTCCGGCAAGTCCAGGTTGAAAACGAGCAGGCCCTGAGGATCGAAGCCAGGCGATTGCCGCGACAAGTGGAACATACTCTCCAGAAGCAAGCCGGCGCCGACCAGCAGCACCACGGCCAGCGACACTTGCGATACCACCAGAAAATTCCGCGCTCGCGAATGACTGTTGGCGTCGGTGTTGGCGCGGCCGCCTTCTTTGAGCGAGCCGAAAAGATTAAATCTCGAAGCGTGCCACGCTGGAGCCAAGCCAAACAGCAAACCGGTCAGCACGGAAACAGCAAGTGTGAAGCTCAACGCCAGCGGGTTTAGTTCTGCCTGTGCCAAACGCGGAATCTGCAGCGAGCGAAAACGGGTGAGCACGTTGACTCCCCACATCGCGAGCACCAGTCCAAACGCCCCACCGCCCAGCGAAAGCAGCACGCTTTCGGTCAAGAGCTGTCGAAGCACCCGCGCGCGCCCCGCACCCAGCGAAGCCCGAATGGCCATTTCGCGCTGGCGAACCGCCGCGCGAGCCAGGAGCAGATTGGCAGCGTTAGAACACGCGATAAGCAGCAGAAAACCGACAGCCCCGAGAACCAGCAGCAGTACTGGGCGCACATCGCCGACCAACTCCTCCATCTCGGGCCGGAGACCTAAGGTGATATGGCTGTTGGTGTCGGGATATTGCTTGCTCAGGTTTCCGCCAATTGCCGCCGCTTCGGCGTCGGCCTGCGCGAGGTTGACGCCTGGTTTCAGACGTCCGATGGCGCGCATAAAGTGAGCGCCGCGCTCGACGGTGATCGGCCCATCCGGATCCGGACTCACCGCCTCGACCGCCATGGTGGTCCACAGGTCCACAGGTTGCTTTTGCAGCGGGAACTGGAAGTCGGCCGGCATAACTCCCGCGACGGTGTACGCTTCTGCATTCAAGGTGACGGGACGTCCCACGATGATTGGGCTGGCGCCGAATTTTGTTTTCCACAAACGGTGGCTCAAGATCACCACGCGCGTGCCGGGCTGATCCTCAGTTGACGTGAAAGTGCGTCCCAACGATGGAGCGACGCGCAGCACGTCAAACAAACTTGCCGACACAATTTCCACGTCGAGATGTAAGGGCTCGCCCGCCCCGGTGAGCGTGAAGGTGGATTCATCGTAGCCGGCCACGGCTTCCAGCGAATGGCTTTGCGCGCGGAGATCCAGGAAGTCGGGATAACTCAGTGCGCGTCCCTCACCGGTTCGCAAATCTACCCCGCGTACATTTACAATTTGCTTCGGATCAGGGAAGGGCAGCGGTTGTAGGATGACCGCACTCACCACGCTGAAGATCGCGGTATTTGCTCCGATGCCCAGCGCCAAGGTAAAGATCACGAGGCACGTGAAGCCCGGGCTCTTGGCCAGCATGCGCAGCCCGTAGCGGACGTCCTGCCACAAACTGTTCATTTAGAGCTCCACCTGCATAGGACGTTGGTCAGTACCCACTCGTCTTGAAAACAGATACGCAAAATGGACGAAAAATCTTCGGCAAAGTCCCGGTAGCGCCGGTTTGCCCTGCGTTTCGAGGGGCATCCTGCCGGTTCCCCCCGGGCCCTAGGTTACTTCAGCCGGATCCGATCCACGTTGTCCCACTGGGACATATCTGAAAGGATCACTTTGTCGCCGATCTGCAGGCCTTGCAGGATCTCAACGGTATTCACGGAGCTGCGGCCCAGCTTGACGTTGACACGTTCTGCGTCGGAATCGTCAGGCAGCACCTTGAACAAGCTGATGGTGCTGTCAGACTGCCCGTGCACCGGGCGGCCGACGTACAGCACATCCTTCAAGTTTTCGAGTTCGATCGTGCCATCAACACTGAGGTCCGGTCGTGCACCCAGAGGCAGCGGATCATCGATGGCCACGTCGACGGTGACGGTTCCATTGACCACCGAGGGGTCGATGCGGATGACGTGGCCTTTCACAATGCCGTTGCGGGTGTCGACGGTAGCGTTCTGCCCGATGGTAATATCCTTCGCCTGGGTCTCCGCAATCTTGATTTCCGCTTTCAATTTCTTCGGATCCGCCACGCGCGCCAGGTTGGTTCCGACCGCCACGTTCTGCCCCACATCCACCGGCAAAAGTTGCAGCACACCATCAATCCCGGCCCGCACATGCAACGCATCCGCCTGGCTCCGCCGCAACTCGTACAACGCTTTGTATTGATCGATGTGCGACTGCTGCGCTTGCAGCTTGGCCCTGGCAGAGTCCGCCGCCACCCGAGTGCGTTCCCCCTCCAGGTTGACGCGGATCGCCAGCTGTTCCTCTTTTACTTTGGAGAGCTTAGCGGTCACGTCCGCGCCGATGCCTTCGGCGTGCAGTTTCTCATCCACCTCGTGCTGCAGCTTAGCTTGCTCGTAGTCGCTGCGAACGCTCGCTTCCACCGATTTCTGGTTCATCAGATCGCTGTTTACCTGCACCTGCAGGTTGGCATAATCCGCTTCGGCCCCTTTCAGTTGGTACTCGGCATCGAGCAGGGCCTGTTGCACGGTGGGATCGCTCATTTCCAGGATGACGGTGTTCGGACTGACCGGTTTATCGCTCGGCCGGATCAGGATTTTTTCCACCCGCGCCGAGGTCTGCGCCGGAATCCAACGAATGTCCAAGGGCACCAACGTGCCTAAGCCGCGCACCTCACGCAGCATCGGGCCGCGCTTTACGACGTCGGTCCACACCGTGCCACGGTCAACCGACGGCGCAGCGGGGCGGAGGCGGGAAAGTCCCAAGGTCACACCTGCAATGGCCAGCACCGCGACGGTGACGTAGATAATCCTTTTGATCTTTTTAGCTCGAGCGTTTGAGGGTCGTTGAATGTCCATATAAGTGTTAATCGCGTAATGTAAAATCGCACGCAGGGTGCCCCGCGGCGTGCTCTCTTAACTGCTTGCTCAGTCAGTGGCTTAGCGTCGAAGGAAGCACCTTGAACGTAGCACCAATGACCGAAAATGGGAATAATTGTCCCACGAGCGAACAGGCCGCCCATCGCGCCGCCCGAGGAACTTTGCCCTCCTTTTCTGGGAAGTGAAAGAGTGAGAGAAAGCGTGCAACACCAAAATTGGTCACCCCTCCGCGAAACGCCTAAGACGTGCTCCGCCGGTCGAAGAAACCCTGCCAGCCGAATTAGCGTCCATACCTACATCTCCTACGCAGCGATCGCCACGGAGGCTCCCATGAGGTCTGACGTTCTGAGGTTGGCAATGGTCTTGGTAGGTAGTTGCCTTTTGGCGGCGCTAGGTGTTCTCGCGGCTCCACCTGCTTCGGCGTCGACTTCGCCGCAGTCCGCGGGTCTTCAGGACGCGACGCCTCAAGGTGGGCGCGGCCAAGCAGACGGCCGCATGCCATTGTTTGGCAAAATCACGGCGGTACACGAAGGCTCGCTTGAAGTTGCCGACACTAACGGCGACAACGTGACCGTGAAAATCAATGGGCAGACCGAATTCCGGAAAGATCGGCAGCCCGCCAAGCGTACTGACTTTAAAGTCGGAGACATCATCATCGTTCGCGGCGAAGAAAACGCAGATCACTCGTGGACGGCGCAAGTAGTGTCGGCACGTTCGATGAATGGCCCGAACGGCGGCCCAGGTGGCCGCGGCGGACCAGGCGGTCCCGGTGGCGGACGAGGGTTTGCACAAGCCGGAACGCTTGGCAAAGATTACGTGGCTGGCGAGATTAAATCGATCGACGCACCCAAACTTTCGGTGCTGCGTTCTGACAATGTAACGCAAGCGCTCGAATTAAACGAAGAAACCTCTTTGCGCAAGGGCCGCGACTCCATCACCATGGCGGATATTCAGGTCGGCGATCATTTATTTGCGCGCGGCGCTGCAGAGAATGGCGTGTTCGTTCCGAAAACGGTGGTGGTGATCGGCCCCGACCAATGGAAGCGCATGCAGGAACTGGGCACACAAGCGGGTGGCGAAGGTGGACACCAGCGCCGGCAGCAAGGTGCTCCGGGCGGCAATGGGAACGCCGCGCCTCCTGCGGTTCCCGCCAGTCCTGCAACTCCCGATTCGCCGGCGCCGCCGTCAAACCCACCGGGGCCCAAGCATTGAAATTAGGCAGTCATCTCGTTGTCGTTCTCCTGGTGTCGTCACTGGCTGGTGTGGCGCACGCACAAGCTCCCCCGGTGCCCGCGCCTGGCTCAAGTCCGCCGTCTGCAAGTCCTACGCAGGCAGTGCCAGACCAACCAACGCCACCACCGACGGCAGCGCAGACTCCCCCCACCGTAAGCGCGGCTGCACAACCGAATACGTTTGAGATTAGCGGCACCGTGCGCTCTGGCAAGACGCCCCTTCCAGGCGTAACGGTGACTGCCGCGAACACACTCACAGGGAAAAAATTCGCCGTAGCCACTGCGTCGAACGGTACCTACAGCTTCACCGGCCTTCCGCGAGGCCGCTACGTGGTTCGCGTGGAGTTCATGGCGTTCGCGCCGCTAACGCAGGAGATTATTCTCAAGCCCGAGACGCCGACCGGAAAATTTGACGCGGAGATGATTCTGGCCTCGCGCCAGCAGGAACAGTCACCCGCCGCCAGCGCAATTGCCGCGATTGCCGGAGGCCGCGGCTTCCAGAGCTTGTCGATCGAGAACACCTTGTCGGCGCTCTCCGGTGGCGCCCCGAGCGCCTCTGGCGCTGGCCAAGGCGGCGCGGGTGCCGGAGACATCGCAACGCTGCCCCTGAACGGTGCCGGCGCCGACAGCCCCACCGAGTCCGTTAGCATCACTGGCACGCAAGGCCGCACCCAGAATTTTGGCGAAGGCAGCGAAGAAGAACTGCAGGATCGCATCCAGGAATTTCGCGAGCGCGCCCAACGCGAAGGGCTCATCCCCGGTGGTTCGGGTGGAGGGCCAGGCGGAGGCCCTGGAGGTGGCGGAGGCGGCTTTGGTGGTGGCGGGCCGATCGCTATCCGCTTGCCGCGCGGACTGAACGTCAACCAGCCCCACGGTTTTATTTATTTTTCAGATGATGACGCGTCTTTCGACGCCAAACCATATTCGCTCACGGGAATTGGTCAACCGAAGGCCAGCTATAACTTCGCGCGCTTCGGCGCCAACGTTGGCGGGCCGCTCAATATCCCTAAAATTTTCAACGGTGGCAACAAATGGTTTTTCTTCGCCGGCTGGAATGGCTCCCGCGGCAGCACGCCCTACGATTCCTATTCCACGGTTCCGACCGTGGCGGAACGCGGCGGTGATTTTTCCGCCGCCACTTATAAAGACGGCTCGCCGGTACAGATTTTCGACCCTACCACAGGCGAACAACTCACCTACAAGGGCCAAGCGAGCGTAATCAACCCCGCGCTGATCAGCCCCGCCGCAACGGCGCTGTTGCAATACATCCCGCTGCCCAACGTGAACAGCGCTACACAAAATTTCCATTACGTTACCAACGACAACAGCAACACCGACGCTGTCAGCCTGCGCCTGATCCACAATTTCACCAGCACGCCGACATTTGGCCCGATGGGCGGCGGTCCCGGCGGCGGAGGCGGCGGACGAGGCGGCGGAGGCCGGCGCGCCCAGAACAACATCAATTTCGGCTTGAACTGGTCCCGCAACAACACCCAAACCGTCAACTCTTTCCCGTCGCTAGCCGGCAACACCAATACCCAAGGTCTCCAGGCCACCTCCGGCTGGACCTACGGCAATGGCCGCCGCACAAATCTGCTGCGCTTCACCTACAACCACAATCACGTTTCCACCTCCAACCTGTACTCGAATGCGGTAAACGTCGCAGAATTAGCCGGCCTCGAAGGTGTCTCCGCCGATCCGTTCGACTTCGGCCTGCCCAGCATCAGCTTCACCGATTTCGGCGGCCTCTCCGATCCCATCGCCCGCCGCGAACTCGATCAGACCTACACCGTCTCCGACACCGTCTCCTGGTATCGCGGCAAACACAATTTGCGCTTCGGCGGCGACTATCGCCGCATCCTGCAAAGTTTCAGATCCGCGAAAAATGCCGAGGGCAGCTTTGTCTTCACTGGCTTTGAAACCTCAGCGTTCATTCCCGGCACGCTGCAACCCGTCAGCGACACTGGCTACGATTTTGCTGATTTCCTGCTCGGTCTGCCGCAGCAGACCTCGCTGCAATCCGGCACCAACTCCTACGACTTCGCCTCCAACTCCTTCGACCTCTTCGCCCAGGACGACTACCGTATTTTCCCCAAACTTTCGCTGAATCTCGGCTTCCGCTACGAATACAACGGACCATACACCGAAGCCCACAACCGAATTTCCAATCTCGATGTGGCGCCCGGATTCACCGCCGCCGTTCCAATCCTGCCCGGCGAGTCCGGCACGTTCAACGGTGCCTATCCGGATTCGCTCATTCGTCCTGACCGTAACAACTATGCTCCCCGCATCGGGATCGCGTGGCGCCCGCTCAAACAAACCGTGATCCGCGCCGGTTACGGCATCAACTATAATCTCGCACAGTACGCCAACATCATTCAGAATTTCGCTTTCCAACCGCCCTTCGCCGTCACCTCAACAAACGTCAGTAATCCGGCCGCGCCGCTGACTCTGGAAAACGGCTTCCCCCCGATCGCGCCCGGCGCCATCACCAATAATTTCGCCGTGGATCCCAACTACCGGTTGGGCTATGTACAAGTCTGGAACATCGACATCCAGCGCACGCTACCCCAAGGCTTCCTCTTGAATGTCGATTACAATGGCTCGAAAGGCACCCGCCTCGACACCGAGCGCGCCATCGAAATCGCCGGCATTCAGCCGTTCACCTACGAATCCTCTGCGGGCAATTCCGTTTTCCACGCCGGCTCGGTCCGCGTCCGAAAGCGTCTCGCCCACGGCATAGGTTTCGGCGCCACCTACACCTTTTCAAAATCGATCGACGACGCTTCCTCCGTCGGCGGCGGTAGCCTGGTCGTCATCCAGAATCCGTTCGACATCGCCGCCGATCGCAGTCTCTCCAGCTTCGATCAGCGCCACAAATTCACCGGAAACTGGATCACCGATCTCCCCTTCGGCGAAAATCGCCGCTTCGCGCAAAAGGGAGTCTGGTCGCACATCCTCGCCAGCTGGCAACTGAGCGGCGACTTCACCATCGCCTCGGGCTTTCCGTTCACCCCCCGCGTGCTCGGCAACAGCATCGACCTCAATCGCGGGGTAAGCGGTTCCCTGCGCGCCAACGTCACCGGCGAACCGACCACGCTGGCCAATCCCACCGCGCAAGAATGGTTCAACACCGCCGCGTTTTGCTCGCCATCCTCCACCGCGGGCAGCACCAACACCTGCGTCAATCCCAATGGCACAATTTACGGCGACGCAGGCCGCAACATCATCGAAGGCCCGGGCGAAGTCCTAGTCGACATGTCGCTAAGCAAGACGATCACGATCAAAGAATCGCGCGCTCTCGAACTGCGCTTCCAAGCTGCCAACGTGTTCAACTTTATCGACTACACCTCGATCAACACGACTGTAAACTCGTTGCAATTCGGCCAAGTAACCGCAGCCGGGGCCACGCGCCGCATCACGTTGATCGCAAGATTCCGTTTTTAGAGGCCCGCCACATGCCCGTTATGAAAAAATCGATAGCCGCCCTGACCACCGCGCTGCTGCTAAATGTCACGCTGACCGCCCTCGCACAGGATGGGTCGCAACAACCGAAGCCGCCCCAATACCGCATGCGAGTAACCTCCGAACTGGTCCTGGTCAACGTTGTAGCGCGTGATAAAAAGGGCCAACTGATCCGCGGCCTGAAAAAAGAAGACTTCACCGTCACCGAAGACCGCAAGCGCCAGGAAATCTCCACCTTCGACTTCGAAAACGTAGACGAACTCCCCACCGCAGGTCCCGGAGAAAATACCATTACCGGCGCAGCCAACGCCCCCACAGGTTTGTTGCATAACTCGAATGAGACGCCGCTCGACGCCCGCGACCGTCGCCTGATGCTGCTCTTCTTCGATTTCTCCGGCATGGACCCGGAACAAATTGAACGAGGCGTAGACTCCGCCAAGAAATTCGTAAAAGAAAAAATGATGCCCGCCGACATGATCGCGCTGGTCTCGCTCTCCACCAACATGCGCGTAGATTTGGATTTCACCTCCGACAAGGCCAAAGTTCTCAGCAACCTCTCCGCTTACACCTCCAGCCAAGGTCAAGGCTTTGATCTAGGCGCCGAGGGCTCCGCGGAAGGCACCGCCGAAACCGGCGGCTCCTTCACGCCCGACGACACCGACTACAACACCTTCACCGCCGACCGCAAGCTCCTGGCCCTGCAAGCCATCATGCAAGCCTTGGGAAAAATCAATCAAAAAAAATCCATAATCTATTTCAGCAATGGAATCACGCAATCCGGCGTAGACAATCAATCCGCCCTACGCGCCACCACGGCAGCCGCCGTCAGAGCCAACGTTTCCATCTACCCGCTCGACGTCCGCGGCCTGCAAGCCTTCCCCCCAGGCGGCGAAGCGCAAAACGCCAGCCTCCACGGCCAATCCGCCTACAACGGAAACGCCATCTTCAATGATCTCAACGGCAACGCCAACTCCCAGGAAACACTAGCCACGCTAGCCGAGGACACCGGCGGCAAAGCCTTCTTCGACTCCAACGATTTCAGCGGTGTCTTCTCGCAAGTCCAGAAAGATACCAGCGCCTATTACGTTCTGGGATTCACCAGCACGAATCCACTGAAAGACGGCCACTTCCGCCATCTTAAAGTTCAGCTGAACCGCCAGGATGTAAAATTGGAATACCGCTCAGGCTATTACGCAGGCCGCGACTTCCAGCATCTAAATAATTCCGATCGCGAACAACAACTCGACGACGAACTCGAAGCCCAGCTCCCGCAAACCGACGTGGCCGTCTACGCCGGCGCCCACTATTTCCGCCAGGATGACTCCCACTATTACCTAGGCGTCTCGCTGGTAATCCCCGGATCCCAAATCCCCTTCGTGCAAGCCAAAGACAAGGACAACGCCACCATCGACATCATCGGCGAAGTGCTAGCCAACGGAAAACTTCCAGTAGGCCATCAACGCGACACCGTCAAGCTAGCCGTAGACAGCGCCCAGCAAGTCCGCCGCAAAAACGTGCAATACAACACCGGCTTCCTGCTAGCCCCCGGCAGCTACCACCTGAAATTTGTAGTCCGCGAAAATCGCACCGGCCGCATGGGCAGCTTCGAAACCGACGTGCAAATCCCCGACCTACGCAAAGCCCCGCTGCGCATGAGTTCGGTAGTGCTAGCCAGCCAGCGAGTCCCAGCCACCACCAAACAAAAAGGCCTACACCCGCTGATCCAAAATCAAACCGAGCTAGTCCCCAACATAACGCACGTCTTTACGCAGGATCAGCATTTATACCTACAATACGAAGTGTACGACGCCGCCCACGCCAAGAAAGGCGAACAGCCCGCGAATGCATCCGCGAACAGCTCAGCACCGCCGCAACAAAAAGCTCCCCGCGACGCCGTCCGCGTCCTAACCAACATCGAATTTCTGCAAGGAAACGCCAAAGTTTACGAATCAAAACAAGTGATAGCCAGCGAAGTAACCGCCCCCGACCGCAAAGCCGTAATCTTCCAAATCGACCTACCGCTTCAATCCCTAAAGCCCGGCTTCTACACCTGCCAAGTAAACGTAGTAGACGACAACGCCGGCAACTTCGCCTTCCCCCGCTGGCCGATTTTGGTGAAGGAACCAACTCCGCCGGCCGCATCCGCAACTCCCACCACCGGCAACGACTGACTGCGACCGAGTCTGTGAAAAAGGTCGGCGTCCGGCTTCTTGGGCAACCACGTCGAGCCGCAAGTAAAGGTGCCTGCGGAAAATCGAACCGGCATTCCGGCCGGAACAAGCCGACGTTTTCTTCTGCGTTCACTTCCTGTGAACGGGTCGATTTGCGCAGTGGAGGAGTCTCTCTTCGATTTCAAATGCAGTGTTGTCTCACTACGCTCGCCTGGTCCTCTGCGAGCCTTGGCGACTCTCGGCTTTATCTTTTTCTTCGCCGTCCCCACCCTCATTTCCCCAAAACCTCTTCCGCCGCATGAAAAGCTGAATTAGCCGCAGGCACCCCGCAATAAATCGCGCACTGCAACAAAACCTCCTTAATCTCCTCCCGAGTAACCCCGTTACTCAAAGCCGCCCGCACATGCAAACGAAACTCCTCCCCCCGATTCAAAGCCACCATCATCGCCAACGTAATCAAGCTCCGAGTCTGCCGCGGCAACCCGGGCCGGCTCCAAATCTCCCCCCAAGCATACCGAGTAATCAAATCCTGAAATTCCTCGTTAAACGCATCGCGATTCTGTAGCGTGCGGTCCACATGCGCATCCCCCAAAACCTCGCGCCGCACCGTGGTCCCCAAGTCATACCGCTTCTTCTCGTCCATCAAGATCTCCTCCGCCGCGCACGCAATGCAAAAAAATCGTCATTCACTGGTAGGGGTGCAGGGCGCTGCTGCACCCCAGCTTGCCCGGAGCGAAGCGGCGCCACCGATTCTCACTACCCTGCCAAAAACCGCCCCAACTCCGCATTAAACTGTTCCCGCGCCTCAACATTCGAAATATGCGAAGCATCCAATTCCACAAACTGCGATCCAGCAATATGCTCCGCCAAAAACCGCCCATCCGCCGGCGTAGCCCCAGGATCATGAGCCCCAGCGATCACCAAGGTAGACAACCGAATCGCGCCAACTTCCTCGCGATAGTCAAACTCTCGCAAAGCCTCGCAACAAGCCACGTACGCATCCGGATCCGCGCGCTCCAACCCGCGCCGCACCCGCGACACCTCCAACGGTTCCGACGACCGAAAATCAAAGGTAAACCACCGCTCAATCACTGTGTCAGCCACAGCCTTAGTCCCACCCTCGCGAACCGCCTCAATGCGCTTGTTCCAACTCTCCACGGTCCCAATCTGCGCCCCAGTATTGCTGAGCACCAATTTACGCAACCGCTCGGGCGCGTTCACTCCCAGCCACATCCCGGTCTGCCCGCCAATCGACAAACCGCAATAGTCCGCCTTGTCGATTTTCAGAGAATCCAGTAGCGCAATCTCATCACGCCCCAACATTTCGATGGTGTAAGGCCCAGGCGACGCGGACGATTGCCCATGCCCCCGTTTGTCATACCGCAAGACGCGAAACGTTTTTGCAAACTCCCCGACCTGCCCATCCCAAACCGATAAATCCGTCCCCAGAGGATTAGAGAACATCAACACCGGCGCCGCCTCAGGCCCGGCGATCTGATAGTGGATCCGTACATTTTGCAGCTCAGCGAACGCCATAAACCTCCTTGCTCAAAACTTTTTCTCAACGGACGGCAGCAAAAACTCGATCCAGTTTGCCATCGGCACCCACCTGCAGGGGCGGGGCTTGTTCTGCCCGCCGCTGCCCGCGCCCGAATACTCCGCCGGTATCAATCTTGGCCGCGACCCGCCGCCTCCCTGGTCGCGCCGCTTGCGGCCACCACGCGATCAACAAACGCATCCGCCATCCCCAAATATTTTCGCGCATCAAAAAGCCGATCGAAATCAGCCGCCGAAAGATGCGTGTTCACCCGTTGGTCACCTCGAATGACATCGCGAAGATGCCGCTTCTCTTTCTGGGCCTTCCTGCAAGCCTGTTCCACAACTCCGTGCGCCGTCGACTTGCCCATCTTCTCCGCCAAAGCCATGGTAACCGCTTCCGCAAAAATCAATCCCCGAGTAGCTTCAAGGTTCTCGCGCATCCGATCCGCATCAATCTCAAGCCTGGGAATAACTTCAGCCATCACATGCATGGCTCCAGCACTCAACGAAACAATTTCCGGCAAAGTTTCCCATTCGGCTTGCCACCCGCCAAGCCCGCGCTCTTGTTCTTGCAGCATGGCCGTGAGCATCGTGCTCACCAAAGCGGGGACGCGCGCAGCCGCTGATAACACCACCGCCGACGCCACAGGATTCCGTTTGTGCGGCATGGTCGAAGACCCGCCGCGACCTTTTTCCACCGGCTCAAATACCTCCGCAACCTCGGTCTGCGAGTGCAGCGCAATATCCGTAGCGATTTTTCCCAGCGTGCCGACGCAAAGCCCCAAGGTCGTCGCAACCTCGGCCATGCGATCCCGGTGGCTGTGCCACGGAATCTCCGGCGACTGCAGCGCGAGCTCATCCGCTAAATTCTTTGTAACTTCATCGCCGCGCTCACCCAGCGCGGCCAGCGTCCCGACAGCCCCGCCGAATTGCAGCACCAGGACGCGCTGCCGGGTTTCGCGCAATCGCGCGCGATGCCGATCAACGGCATCCAGCCAACCAGCCACCTTAGCGCCAAATGTAGTCGGCAGCGCTTGCTGCATCCAGGTTCTTCCCACAACGATCGTTGAACGATGTTGCTTGGCAAGATCCACGAGCACTCTTGCCAATCGATCCAGATCGCCAGCGATGATCTTGAATGCCTGTCGCAGTTGCAAGACGCAGCCGGTATCGAGCGCATCCTGACTCGTCGCGCCCCAATGCACGTAGCGCCCCGCATCCTCATCGGTCTGCGCGACAAGAGCAGTGAGCGTTTTCACCAGCGGAATGGCTACGTTGCCCGCGAGCCGAGCGCCACGAGCAATCTCCACAACATCAAATAATTCCGATTTGCATTTCGCCGCAATAGCCGCCGCAGCAGAGGAGGGAATTAGGCCAGCCCGCGCTTCCGCCCGCGCCAAGCCAGCCTCAAAATCAAGCATGCCCTGCAAGCAAGCCCGATCCGACAAAACCTTCTCGACATCCTCAGAACGAAACAGCTGATCAAGGAGTTGCATGCGGAAGTGTGTTGACTCCTAAAACGCGTGCAGACCGTCTTCCGGCCCAGCGAACCTCAGCGAATTCTGCGTCTCTGCGTTGTCTTTTTGTCTTTGTTCTTTCTTTCTCTTTCAGCGGTCCTAAACCCGCTCCAAAATCACCGCAATCCCTTGCCCCACCCCAATGCACATCGTACACAACGCATGTTGCCCTTTGGTCCGCCCCAACTGATACATCGCAGTTGTCACCAACCGTGCCCCGCTAGCACCCAACGGATGCCCCAACGCAATTGCCCCTCCGTTAGGATTGACGTGCGCCGCGTCATCCGCCACACCGAATTCTCGCAGGACCGCCAACGCCTGTGACGCAAATGCCTCGTTCAACTCGATCACATCCATCTGCTCAATTCTCAAACCACTCTTCACCAAAACTTTCCGCGAAGCCGGAACCGGCCCCATTCCCATCACCCGCGGCGCAACGCCCGCAGCCGCACCCGCCACCACGCGTACTCTAGGCGTGAGTCCGTGTTTCTTGACCGCCGCCTCAGAAGCCAGCAACAGCGCGCACGCCCCATCGTTGATACCCGAAGCATTCCCCGCCGTAATCGTCCCGCCCGGCTTCACCACGCCTTTCAATTTCGCCAGCGCTTCGAGCGTAGTGTCCCGTCGCGGATGCTCATCCTCGCGCACCAAGACCGATTCACCCTTTTTCTGTGGAATCGGCACATCCACGATCTCATCCGCAAGAATCCCACGGTGTATCGCCTCACCGGCCCGTCGTTGGCTGCGCAGCGCAAAAGCGTCCTGATCTTCGCGCGAGACGCGATATTCCTCCGCGACGATCTCCCCAGTCTCCGGCATCGAATCCGTTCCGTACTTGGTCTTAAGCAGCGGATTCACAAATCGCCAACCCAGCGTGGTGTCTTCGAGTCTGAGCGATCTCGAAAACGCCGCATCCGCCTTCCCCATCACAAACGGCGCCCGCGACATACTCTCCACGCCACCCGCAATCACCAAATCCGTTTCGCCACTCTTGATCGCCCGCGCAGCCGTCGCCACCGCATCCATGCTCGACCCGCATAAGCGGTTCACCGTCGAACCCGGCACTCCCTGGGGTAATCCAGCCAGCAGCAGCGCCATCCGCCCGACATTGCGATTGTCTTCGCCAGCCTGATTCGCGCACCCGTAAATGACGTCGTCAAGCGCTCCCCAATCCACGCCGCGATTTCGCGCCATAAGCGCCGCGATCGGAATCGCGGCGAGGTCGTCGGTCCGCACGCTGGCTAAAGCTCCGCCGTAGCGGCCGAAAGGCGTGCGAATACCGTCACAGATGTAGGCAGTTTCCATTGTCGCAGACACTCTGGTTTACCCTGAGCTCCCGAGGGCTCAGTGCGCTTTTCTGAATCTCACCTCGTTCGTTCCATTACCGACGGCCTATAGTAACATCGTAAAAGATTCGCACCATAAGCGTGTCCGGTTATCGTAGCGTGCGCGATTTCTTTGCACGGGCCCCTGATTTGCGTGTAAACGATGCGAACCCAAGTCGGCATTATCGGAGCGGGGCCCGCAGGGCTGATGCTCTCGCACCTGCTGCACTTGCAGGGCATCGAATCGGTGGTCCTCGAAAGCCGCTCCCAGGAATATATTGAACACCGCGTTCGCGCCGGCGTGCTCGAGAAGGGCACCGCGGACTTGATGATCGAGTCCGGCGTAGGCACCCGCTTACAACGCGAAGGCCTGGTACATCACGGCATCGAGCTACGCTTCGGCGGCGCCGGCCACCGCATCGACTTTACCGACCTGACCGGCAAGTCCATCACCGTCTACGCGCAGCACGAAGTGATCAAAGACCTGGTCGCCGCCCGCCTTGCCGCTGGCGGGGAGATTTGCTGCGAGGCGGAAGCAGTCAGCGTTCACGATCTCGATAGCAAACCGAAAATAAGGTTCCAGCACGGCGGCGCAACCGAAACGCTCGAATGCGACTTCATCGCAGGTTGCGATGGCTTTCACGGCATTTGCCGTCCGGCAATGCCGGCCAGCGTTTTGCGCGTTCATGAGCGCGTGTATCCCTTCGCATGGCTCGGCATGCTGGCCAAGGTCCCGCCCGCGTCCCACGAGCTGATCTACACCTATAACGAACGCGGTTTCGCCCTGCTGAGCATGCGTTCGCCGGAGATTTCTCGCCTATATCTGCAGTGCGATCCCGAAGAAAACATCGCCGAGTGGTCCGACGACCGTATCTGGAGCGAATTGCGAACGCGGATGGCGACGCGCGACGGCTGGAAACTCGCCGACGGCCCGGTGCTGCAAAAAGGCATCACGCCGATGCGCAGTTTCGTTGCCGAGCCAATGCGTCACGGCAAGATGTTTCTACTCGGCGATGCCGCGCACATTGTTCCCCCGACGGGCGCGAAGGGATTGAATCTTGCGGTGGCCGACGTGCGCGTCTTGACGCGGGCGCTGGTCGATTTCTATAAGCACGGCGCGAGTGAAGGTTTGGATCGCTACTCCGATACGTGCCTGCGTCGCGTTTGGAAAGTGCAGCGATTCTCCTGGTGGATGACTTCGATGCTGCATCGCTTTCCGCACGAGGACAGTTTTCAGCATCATCTTCATCTGGCAGAACTTGACTATGTCACCAGTTCGAGAGCGGCCGCGCAATCACTTGCCGAAAATTACGTGGGCCTTCCGTTCAACGAATCGTGAACGAACCACAGCGTATGTTCTTCGGCGGTCTCCCGCCGCCCTGTTCACTTAGGGGCCGGCGGCAAGGCGGTGATGTCCAGGTTGTGCATCACCGCAATCTCCCACTGCCCATCGTTTTTCGCCATCACGAAACTCAATAAGCCTTGACGATCCGGGCGCGGATTCCCTTGGGGATCGGTGGCGCCGGTCATCTCCCAGTGAACATCCACGGCGGCCACATCGGGCCGCACCAAGCGGATGCGGATGTCGGTACATTTCTGATGGCTGCTTTTGAAAATGGTGGCGAACATGGGCGCGTGAAATTCTTCAATCTTGGATCGCCCGCTGGCGCCGGCGCCCCGCCAGTTGGTGAAGTCGGCGTTCTCGGCGAACACCGCCGCGAAAGCTTTAGCATCATGACGGTTCCACGCATCCATGAATTGGTCCATCACGCGTTGAATTGCTTGCCGGTCGCTGGCTTCGCCAGTTTGGCTGCTGGCGGCGAGCGGCAGCAACAGCGAGAGAATTGCGGCGAGTTGCAGCGTATACATCGGTCGCACCGTCCGTGGGAATTGTTTTCTCGACATTAATCGACTGAGGGCATTATTCATAGCGCAGAGCTTCGACGGGATTCAGGTGAGCGGCGCGGCCGGCAGGGTATAGCCCTGCCAGCAAGCTGACCACTACGGCGAACCCGATGGCGCTTGCGGCTAGCCACCACGGGACGTAGGAAATTTTCACTCCGGGGAGATCCTGACGGCGCAGGTAGATGTTCGTGCCCCAAGTCAGCGCTGCGCCGATCAGCCAGCCGAGCGTCACGCCGGCAATTCCTCCGACAAAACCCATGGCGCCCGCTTCGGCGAAGAACAGGCTGCGAACGTCGCGGTCGGTTGCGCCCAGTGCTTTCAGCACCCCGATTTCGCGGCGGCGCTCCAGGATGGCCATCACCAACGTGTTGATGATCCCTAGCGATGCAACGGTCAGCGCGAGGCTGCCGAATAATCCCAGGAACAGATCGAAGACTGTGAAGATCAGGCGGAGATTCCGCGTGGCGTCGAGTAGCGAGAAAGTGTTGAATCCCATTTTCTTGATGGCTTCTTCGACTTTCAGCACATCCTTTGGAGATTTCACGCGCACGGTGAGCTGCATGTAAGCCGGCTTTGCCGAACCCCCTGTGCGGACTAATTCCTGTACGTCGTTGGGTTGTGCGGCCTGAAGATCTTCGGCTACGCGTAAGGGGATGAAGACCCGGCCACCGCCCCCCATTCCGGCGGAAGGGTCGGTAGAGATGATTCCGGCGATGCGCAGCTTCTTGTCTTGCGAAACGATGGAGATGCCGCCGGACATCATGTCATCCATCTGCTTGTCGATGTCTTTTTCGTTGGCTACCTCCGCCGAAGATGTTTGATGACGGCGCGCGTACCGCAGAATCAGTTCTCTTCCAATGAGCGCGGCGGGCTGGGGCGAAAGGTCTTTGGCGAATTCGGCTTGCAGGATGGCTTCGTCGGCGGTGGGCGACGAGAATGCTCTGCCGGTGATGCCGTCGAATGTGCCGCTGGCTCGAGCGGAGTCCGGCAACCCCAGGACATTTGTGGAATAGCTTGTACCATTCAGACGAACTTCAGCCAGGAAGCGGACTTGCGGGTAGACCTCAATTACGTAAGGAAGTCTCAGCATCTCCTGGCGGGATGCCTCGTCGAGGACCTTGGCATCTTCGGGATTGGGCGACTGCTTGGTGGTTGGGCGCGGCCCATCGCCGCCCATGAAGCGCATGCCGCGCTTGGAGGTGACGAAGACGACGTCGAACAGGCCGGATTTGTTCAGCCGCTGCGAAGCGAGAGTTTGCAGTCCCACTCCGAGCGAAAGCATCGCTACCAGTGATGCAACGCCGACGGCCACGCCCAGCGTCGTCAGCGAGTTACGCAAAATGGCTTCCCGCAAATTACGAAACGCCAGTTCGGTAAGGTCCCGCCCTTTCATGCCGGTGGTCCCGCAGACCCCCATCGCCGAAGAACCGATGTGATGGCGTAGGGGCTGGTAGCAGCGCCGCCGGCGACCGGGACAGTGGCGGGGCACGGCTTCAGCTGTGCCGCCAGCGCCTGTCTTTTGTTCGGCTTTAGCCGCTGAGGTGGGGTTCCAGGCGCGCTCATAGGGGCCTTTCGCGGCCAGCACCGGCGTAGTTTATGTGCTCCGTGTCGCTTACCAATCGGCCGTCGGACAGGACAGCTATACGGGTCGCGAAGCGTTCGGCCAGGGGGCGCTCGTGGGTGACCATGAGGATGGTCATTCCCAGGGTGGATTGGATTTGGCGTAGGAGTTGGAGGATTTGCTCGCCGTTTACGCTGTCGAGGTTGCCGGTGGGCTCGTCGGCGAACAGGATGCTCGGACGATTGACCAGGGCTCGGGCCAGGGCGCCTCGTTGTTGTTCGCCGCCGGAGAGTTCGCTCGGACGATGGCGGCGGCGGGGGCTTAAGCCCACGTGTTCGAGGGCGGCGGCTACGCGGGCTTCGCGGTCATTGCGGTCGACCTCGGCCAGGCGCAGGGGGAGTTCTACGTTTTCTTCCAGGGTCATGCGGGGTAGGAGGTTGAAGGATTGGAAAACCATGCCAACCGTGTCGCGGCGATAGCGAGCTAGCTCGGTCGAGTCGATGGCGGCCAGGTTGCGGCCGCGGACCTGGATGGAGCCGGATGTGGGGCGGTCCAGGCCGGCTAAGAGGTTGAGGAAGGTAGACTTGCCGGAGCCCGAGCTGCCCAGAAGGGCGACGAATTCGCCTGCGCGGACTGCCAGGGAGATGTCGTTGACGGCGGAGATGGTAGCTTCGCCTAGCCGGTATTGTCGCGAGACGTTTTGTGCCTGGATCAGCGGTTGCGATTGTTCTCGGGCTTGATTGAGGCCTTGCCCGGGGGGCTCGGCTGAAGTTGGGTGGGTAGGCATCTTGGGGTCGGTACGATAGTAATACGGCTGGGGTGGGCCAGGTGTTTCGTTTGGACGGGAACAAGCGGATCGATGGGCGGCCGGCAGAGAGTCTGGTTCATGCAGGTCTGGAGTTGGGCTGGAGACGGCCGAGCGAGGCCGTGCCGGTGATTGGCTGGGCGGGTGCAGCTGTGGTCTTTCTTGTTCCTGGAGTCCTTCGCCGAAGAGATTGGGCAGGGATGGCCTGGCGGTTTTGGTGAGGCTAAGGCGGTTGTAGAGGAGGTGTCCTTCAGCGTCGTAGGCGTGGCCGCCATCGGGGCGGCCGCCTAGCTGGCGTCCTAGATTGAGATATTGGAGGTTGGATTTAGCGAGGGCTTCTCTCAGGGGGTGGTTGGTCAGACTGCGGGGCGAAATTAGACAAAGGATAGGAAGCGCGTATCGACATCGGACTTCAGCTGAAGAAGATCTCAGCAGACTTATAAAATGATCGAGAGGATGGCCGGAGTGGCCCACTCGTCAGAACGCTCGGACCAGCGCTTTGGGGATTGTCCAGTTGGACCATTCCAAAACGCCTAACACACTGACAACGACGAAGTATTCTAGCGGGTTGGGAGGCGGTTTGCGACGAAGTCGGCGACGCTGGTTGCGGCTGGCGGATCCATGTTGGCTAGCACGATGACGGTGTAGCCGGAGGGAGCGCAAATCTTCAGCTCGCCATTCATGCCGGGCGCCCCGCCTCCATGGCCGAAGCAGCGCAGGCCGTCGGGGGTGATTTGTTCGGAGAACCCGTAGGCATATTTTTCGCCGCCTGGCGTGTCGACTTTGCCCGTAGTCAGAACGGCGGTGTGCTCGGCGTCTAGCAACTTGTGATCGATGAGTGCATTGGCGAAGGCGAGCAGGTCGGTCACGGTGGAATAGCCCCCGCCTGCGGAGGTGCCGCGGTACGGCAAGGTTTCGTCATTCGGCGTGGAGTCGGTTAGTCTACCTGGGGAACTGTAGCCTACAGAGCGGTTCACGACGGATTCTGTCTCGGGCAGCGAGTCCGTGGAATCCATTCCGGCGGGTTTGCAGATGTGTTCACGGACGAAATTGTAATAATCCTGCCCGCTCACTTTCTCCACAACTACGCCCAGCAAGATGAAGCCATAGTTGGAGTAGTCCCAGCGGCTACCGGGATCGAAAGCAACATCACGCGAGCCGTACAGCTTGACGTAGTCCTGCAGAGTGCGAAGTTCGGTGCGGTGCTGGTCGAATTGCGGGCCGAAGATGTCGCCAGCGCCGCCGGTGTGAGTCAGAAGATGATGAATGGTGACCTTGGATGCGAAATCTTTGTTTGGATAGTCCGGCAGATATTTGATCAGCGGATCGTCGAAGCGGAGCTTGCCGGCTTGCTGGAGTTGAACGATCGCAGTGGCGGTGAACATCTTGTTCATGGAGCCGATGCGGAATTTGGTGTGGAGGTCGTTGGGAATTTTCTGTTCGCGGTTGGCCATGCCGTACGCCGCGGTGAAGATCGGCTTTTCGTCTTTGGCAATGAGGACGGTGCCGGAAAACTTGCCATCCGCGGCGGCCCGCTCCAGCCTTGCCTGGAATGCAGAGATCGCGCCGGCTTGGGTCATCCGCTCGGCGGAAAGACCCGGGGGAGTGGAAATCGCCATGATCATAATGCGCTTGATCAAATGCGCGGGAAGGGAATCGACCTCAATGGTGGCGCGGACGAATTGGTCCGAATTGCGTTCCTTAATGAGCAGAGTGCAGGATGCTTCGGAACAGTCTTCCACTTTCTTGATGTCGAAACCACCGGTGCGATCGCGGAAGTTCAACGATTCATCGACGTGAGCGGCGCGGTCCGGTTCGTTTTTCTGCAGGAAGGCAAGGAATTCCACGCGGTTGCCACGATTGAAGGCTGCAAGCCAAGCGGAAAATTGTGAGGCGGCGGGGGTGGCCGGGAGTTGGATCTGCGCGGCGAGCGTTGCGGGAATCAGGAAAAGCAATGACACAAGACATGAGGTTCGTGATCTCATAAGTCAAATAGACGCGACATGCGGCATATCGTCACCCAAAATTTTCAGCCCTGCCGGGTGCTCTTGCGATGTCAGTGTCGCAGGGGACTGGAAGGTTGAGGCTTCTCGGTGTAGATCGCGACAGAGGTGGGCGCCTCGCCAGCGTTTGGTACCGGGCGAGACCCGCTGAAGCGCACCCCTACCGGGGCATTGAGAATGGCTACGGGTTGGCGGCAGGGAATTGGACTTTGGGAGCTTCGCGGGAGGCGGGGCTGGCCTGGAAATAGGCTTCGTTGCGGTGGAAGCCGGCCCAGTTGGCGAAGATACTGTTGGGGAATAAGCCGATGTAGGTGTTGTAGGCCTGGACGGAATCGTTGTAGCGCTTGCGTTCTACGGCTATGCGATTTTCCGTGCCGGCAAGTTCGTCCTGGAGGCGAAGGAAGTTTTCGTTGGATTTAAGTTGGGGGTAGTTTTCGACTACGACGAGCAGACGGCTTAAGGCGCTGTCTAGTTGGCCGTTGGCGGCGATTTTGTCAGAGGGAGTCTTTGCGCCGATTAGAGCGGAGCGAGCTTTGGCTATGTCGCCGAAGACTTGTTCTTCGTGGGCGGCGAAACCCTTTACCGTTTCGACTAGGTTGGGGATTAGGTCGGCGCGGCGCTGCAGTACTACGTCTACCTGAGCCCAGTTGGATTTCACTTGCTCGTCTAGCGTGACCATCTGATTTTTGCGGCTTACGTACATGCCGCCTATGGCTAGAGCGATTAAGACGAGCACCACGACTACGGCTAGGATTTGCTTCATGGCGTTTCCTCCGAAAGCATTAAATTCGCGTCACAATCTGAGTGATCAAAGCTTGCAGGCGCGAGCGAAACGTCCCGCTGCACGATTAACCGCGCGCCCGTGTTGACGCCAGGCCGAGCGAGCCCCGCCCCTACAAGGGATAAAGGCATTTCGTCGATCGAGATCGGGGATTCGACCTTCATGTCGTGTCCAGGCGGCGGTCTACTTCGTTGGTGATGGCTTCCACGAAGATCAGGTAGGAGCGGAGGGACGTCTCTACGTCGATGGCTTCCTTTTTCCTTTTGCCTTCGCGGACGTCCAGCAGGGATTGGAAGGCGGTGGGGTCGGCCGCGGTTAAGGTGGCGGCGGCCGTAATGGCTTCGCGTTTTGTGGCAGGGATTGGTTGGCCTACGGCGAAGATCGCATGGCGGAATAGGGCGCAGAAGGTGGAGAGGGATTGGGTCATGATGTCGAGGTGGGATTTTTCGTCTAGCGGGGCGGCTAGGGTTGCTTGGCGCAGGCGTAGCCAGTTGGTGCGGAGTTCGCGTTCTACCTGAGAGCGGTGAAGGTGGAGGGGGACTTCTAGAGTGGTTAGGAAGTCTTCACCGAAAAGGATGCGGTGGCGGGATTTCATATCCAGGAATTCGATGGCGAAGACGTCGGCGGAACGTTTTAGTTCATCGCGGGTGAACAGGAGTGGAGGATGATTGCCTTTTTTGATCCACCATTCGGCTACGCCGTGGAGGGTTTCTAATTCTTTGGAGCCGGCGCGGGCTACCAGACAGAGGATGTTTAGGTCGGAGTGGCCTTCGTGAAATTCACCTGTGGCTGCGGAGCCGTAGAGGGCTACGGCTTGGAGGTTGTCTTTTGCGGCAGTTTGGAGGCGGTCGACTAGTTCTTTGAGTTTAGTTTCCATCTTTGTACTCTGCGAGTAACGGAGTGCCTCGTTTTTGGGTCGAACGTCGTCGTGCATCACGGGGGAGGAAGGTGGCGGAGGTTAAGAAAAGGACGCTCGAGTGAAAAGGGTCGGCCATGTATCGGTTGAGGTCCTTCGCTTTGTTCAGGATGACATTTTTCGAGTAGCGCAAGGGTTTCGAGTAGTGCAAGCGTGTACCCGTTAAGGACCGATCGGAAGATCGGCCACTACACGGTCCGGACAGAAGCCCAAGGCTTAGATAGTAGCTCACCAGCTGCCACCTGCGCCGCCGCCTCCGAAGTCCCCGCCGCCGAATCCACCGAAGCCGCCGCCTCCACCGCCACCGCCCGAGCCGCTGCCGCCGAAACCTCCGCCGCCCCAGCCTCTACGGCCCATGTTGGATGCGATGAGTGGAGCGATCCACCAGCCGCTGCCGCCACCGCCCCAGCCGCCGCGTCCTGAGGAGCCGCCGCTTTTCATCATCAGGTAAATGATTCCGAGCACGAAGAGAACCAGTAGGAGAGTGGCCGGTCCGCTGAGGGTGTGCTCTTGTTGGGGACGATGGCTGAAACGCATTTCCTGCGGCTCGGCGGTAAGGGTGACGCCGGCGTCTTGTGCGATTACGTCGGCGATGCGGCGGGTCATCAGGAGGGCTGCGGCGTCGTAGTTGCCTTGGCGGAGGATGGGCACGGCTTCGCGGCCGAAGCTGCCTACTTTGCCGTCGGGGAGGATGGGTTCCAGGCCGTAGCCTACTTGGATCCAGTATTTGTGGTCGTTCACGGCGAACAGGATCAACACTCCGCGATTGGATTGCTTTGGGCCTACGCCCCATTTGGTAGCTAGGTCGAAGGTGTAGTCCTCGATAGGTTGGCCGTTGGTGGTGGGGACGGTTACCAGGGCGATTTGGGCGTGGGCTTTTTGGTCGACTTCGGCGCAGAGAGTGGTGAGTTGGTCGCGAGCGGGTTGGCTTAGGACGTTGGCGAAATCGTTGACGTAGCCTTGCGGCTTGTATTGAGGCGAGGATGGGGTTTGAGATGGCGCGATGGAGGCCGTGCTCAGGGTCAGCGCGAGCAACAGAGCGCTCGGAATTATGCGGTACACGGGGAGTGCCGGAAGGGTGCGAATGAAGTGTCGCAGCATTTGATGTACCTGGTTAGCTTACCTTAGGTTGACCGCGTGAGTCGTTGGCGAGAGGTGGTATTCTCCCGTGCGGCGTTTTTATGGGTGGAAAAGGTTGGCGATGGAGAGCGAGCGTAGTTTTTTGGTTAGCGTTTTGACGGATGTGCAGTTTTGGGTGCCGGTGGTGGTGTTGGTTGCGGGGTTGGTTTTGTTGGTGGTGATTCGGTAGGGCTGGCGGTGGATGTTGGTCGAGGCCTGGGCGCTGGCAACGCCGCAGTGCGGTGCCCTCCCGTACAAGGGAGTTTTGTTGAATATGGAGACGGGTTTGAGTTCGGGGATGTTGGCCGACGCCGTGGCGGCTTCTCGGGCGCGCACGTTGCAAGTTGTAGGGATGTTGTCGGGATTTACTGCTGGGGCTTGGTTGGGGGCTGCTGAGGCCCCTACGAAGTTGGTGTCGGTGGGAATTTCGCCGGTGGTGATTTCGCTGATTATGGTGGTGGGGGTTTTTTGGGCTCGGTGGAGTGTGCCGGCTTTGATCTTGGGGACTTCTTCGATTCGGGCGGATGCGCGGCGCGCGCCTCATTTGATTATTTGGGCAGTTTTGGCGGGCTGTATTTGGGCGGTAGCGAATACTTTGACGATTTTTGCGATTCGTGATGTGGGCTTGAGTATTGCGTTTCCTTTGTGGAATTCGAATAGTTTGCTGGGGATTTTGTGGGGGTTTATTTTTTTCAATGAGTTGCGGCAGGCGGGTTGGCGGCGGTGGATTGGCGTGTTGGGTGGAGTTTTGGTGATGTGCTTCGGGGCTTGGATTTTGGCGGTGGCTTCAGCTTCGGCTGCGGCGGGTCCGGCTGCGCATGCTTGGCGGGGGATGGCGGCGGCGCTCGGGGCAGGGGTTTTGTGGGGGACGATGTATATCCCTTATCGGAAGGCTTATTTGACGGGGATGAATCCGCTTTCGTTCGTTACATTTTTTACGTTTGGGGAAGTGGGAATGATGGCGGCTTTGGCGATTAGCTTTACTGGGACTGTCGGATTGTGGCATCAGCTTGTCGCGGCTCGAGGAGTTTTGTTTTGGTTGATGCTGGGGGGATTTGTTTGGGTGATCGGGGATTTGTTTCAGCAGTATGCGGCGAAGTATGTGGGGATCAGCCGGGGGATTCCGCTTTCGAATTCGAACCAGATTTGGGGACTGCTTTGGGGTGTTTTTGTTTTTGGGGAATTGCATGGGCGGGGGGCGGCGACTTATGGGCAGGTGGTGGGTGGGTCGCTATTGATGATGTTGGGAGTCGGGGCGATTGTATTTTCCTCGGCTGCGGGGGCGGAGCAGGTGCGGTGGAGGGAAGCGGCTCTGCGTGAGGGGGAGCGCTATGGCGTGGCGGCCGATTTCGTGGAGGCGCGGATGGACGGGCGGGCTGCGATTGGGGAAGTTACGGGTGGGCGGCGGTGGTGGGATTTTGTTCTGATCGCGGCGGCTACTGGCGTGTTTGTTTTCTTTGGAGCGATGGCGCGGGTGCCGCAGATGGCTTTCCATTGGGGGCCAGCGTTGATTTTGAGCTTGGTTAGCTTGGGGATGTTGGTGGGGTGTGCCGTTGTGATTTGGCGGACTACGCGGTTTCAGTGACAGGTAACAGGGAGAAGTCGGACGACCAAGACGGAAAAAGATTTAACGCACAGGGCGCGGATGTCGGAACACCGGGAGCGCCCAGAGGTCCGGGAGTGGGTGACAATTGGAGAGGTGGTTGGTTGAACGCTGACGGAGACAATTGGCTCGAGACGGAATGACCAAACCAGATGCGGTGGATGTGGTGGGAGTGGGGTTGAATGCTACCGATACGATCATTCCGGTGCCAGAGTATCCGGCGCGAGGGTCCAAGGTGGCGTTTCGGTCGGCCAGTGTTTTGCCAGGGGGGCAGGTGGCTTCGGCAGTGGCGGCTTGCCAGATGTGGGGATTGCGGACGCGGTACGTGGGAAAGGTTGGAGATGATGCCGCTGGCCATTTGCATCGTGAGGAGTTTGCGCGACTTGGCGTCGAGGCCCGTCTGGTTACGGCGGAAGGTTGCGCCAGCCAGCAGGCTTTTATTCTGGTGGACGATAAAGGGGAGCGGACTGTTTTGTGGAAGCGGGATGAGCGGTTGACGCTGCGGCCTGCGGAGTTACAGCGAGAATGGGTTACCGATGCGCGGGTGTTGCATGTGGATGGGCACGATACCGCTGCGGCGGCGGTGGCGGCCGGTTGGGCGCGAGAGGCGAGCGTGCCGGTGATTGCGGATTTGGATGAACTTTATCCTGGCGTTGAGGAGTTATTGCCGAAACTGGATTATTTTGTGAGTAGCCGCGATATTCCTGGACGGCTGACCGGCGAGCCAGATTTGCGGAAGGCGCTGCGGGAAGTGCGCCGGAGATATGGATGTGTGCTGGCTGCGGCAACTTTGGGCGAGGACGGGGTGCTGGCTTGGGATGGGATCAAGTTCTGGCATGCGGCAGCTTATCGAGTGGAGGTGCTCGATTCGATTGGGGCTGGGGATATTTTTCACGCGGGATTTATTTTTGGCCTTTTGCAAAAATGGCCGCTGCAAAGGCAATTGGATTTTGCTTGCGCGGCTGCGGCTCTGAACTGCATGGCAGTGGGGGCGCGAGGCGGCATTCAGCCGGTTGAGCGCATCGAAAAATTGATGGAGACTGGCGGGCGGCATGGGTCGGATTCCATTTTGCGTGTCTAGCAAAAAAAGCGCCCGGCAACCTTCGCCGCTCACTGTAAACGGTCGGCGCCGCTGCTGCGGAGAACAACGGAAAGATGTAGACCGCGCGGGGGCGCGCGTAGTGCTTCGACTTGGTGTCGTTACCAACAGGGAAGCGGGCTAGCAGATGCGGAATGGGCCCGCGCTCGCGGACTTATACTGGGAACGGGGTCGTCCATGTTGCCGAGCAAAGGCTTATATTTGCCGCCTGCTACAATTCATTGTCCGGTTGACCATTTGCGGATGACTTTCCGGCCGGGCGTGAATGTTTATCGATGCAATTGGCCTGGTTGTCCGGTGGCGTATTCACTGGAAACCGGCTACTACCGTTTGCCGGAACAAGGGAATATGAGCGCCAGGGAAGTGTTTTATGGAGAGCAAGCCATTTGCTTGTGCGAAAAGGATGACGCGCACCAGTTGTATATCGAAGACTTCGTGACGAACCTGCGAGTACGATTTTGGGTGTGTCCGGTTCGAGGGTGCGGGTATGAGGTGTCGCAACGGTTGGAAAAGACGGCGGATGGATGGAGGACTTGCGGGTCGTTCGAGCAGAGCAAGGCTGTGAGGATTCGGCGATAGACGGATGTTCCGAATGTGAGGTCTTTTACTTTGTGGGTATCGCGATTTTGCAGAGCTTAGGTTTAAGAGATTGGCCCTTTGGGTCTAAAGCACAATGAGCCTTCCGAACAGTTTACGTGCGCATACGTTACCTTTAGAGTTGCGAGAGCTAAGGGAAGCAAAATGACGAGTCGCACCCTGACCGCGTTCGCGATCATGCTGATGTTTGCCGGGACGGCCCGGTGTCAGCAGATCCAGGTTCGGAATCACAACTACCTCGCGGCTACTGGAAAATGGAAAAGTGATTCGGCGATGGTGAAGCCTGGAGACCCCTCCGCAAATGTGGAGATTGAGTGCGATAAGAATATTGCGTTGTGCGCGGTGGCGGAAGGCAAGAACCTGGCGGGCGAGGGAAATCTGTTTACGCGGCTGGATGTGACTCCGGTGCATTATACGATTATCCATTGGGACAGCACCGGTTTGGTCGCGCAGACCTCGGCACGCGATTGCGTGATCGAGAAGTTGGTCGTTGATTTTAAAACCAAGAGTGTGACCATGACGGAGACGCCGAAGAGCAAAGGCTCCGGCGAGGATAATGAGTTTTGCAGTGTGTTTACGAAGACGGTTACGTCGCGATTGGTGCGTTCGAATAGTTAGCCGTCATCCGCGCCTTGCCGATTGTCGTTTGGAATTTTTTGGTCGGCGTTCTCTCATTTCTAAATCCATTTCCGGATGTGGCGGTTAGGGCTACGGCTCGCTGGGACGCGCTGAAGCGCGCCCCTACATTTTGGTGGCTGCGCGGGGCGTTAGGATTTGATGGTGCCGGAAGCTTGGTCCCACGTTGTTGGAGCTTTGCGGAAGAACGATTCATTGGCCATATGGCAGGCTAGGGCGGCGTGGTGGCCGAAGATCACGTCCTCGGTTACGGTGCCGCGGTTGCGGACGGCTTGGAAAAAGGTCCAAAGGTGAGGTTTTAATTCATCGTAGGAGACGCTGCTGAAGCTGAAACCTTCGGGCGCCGGCTCCTTGCCGGGAACCGGGTCATGTTCCTGGTGCCACTTTTTTGAATATTCTTCGTGCATGGCTCTCGGAAAGCTGGCGGCGTAATAGCTTGGGCTTTCGTCCCTACCGGACTGCGGGGAATAGGTGATTGAGGTTGGGGTGACATGCAGAATGCCCTTCGAGCCTTGGAAGCGGTAGTTTTCGGGCGTCTCGGTTCCGAGATTTAGGCGCAAATAGAGCGGCGCTGGCGTCGATTTGAATTCGAACAACGTGGCGAGGACATCCGGCATGTTGCGGCCATCTTTCCAGCGGAGTATGCCGCCGCTGGCTTGCGCCCGCGCGGGGGCTTCATTGAGGCCGAGCATAAAGAACGCGCCGCTGACCAGGTGAACCAACAGGTCGCCGGCGACGCCGGTGCCATATTCCTTCCAGCAACGCCATCGCGCGAAGGTCTTTGGAGATTTGTCGGGATCCCAGGGGCGCTTGGGGAGTACGTCGAATTGCCAAGTATCCCAATCGAGATTTTGCGGCGAGAGATCGAACGGCGGCGGATATTCCCACGCGCCATTGGGATCATTGCGGCCCATGGAGCCTTCTACCAGCATCAGGTCGCCGATCATGCCTTGGGCGATGAGTTCTTTGGCTTTGGCGCAGATTACGGAGCTGACGCGCTGGGAGCCGATCTGAATGATGCGGCCGCTGGATTGGCCGGCTTTTACCATGGCCACGCCGTCGGCTGCGTTGTGGGACATGGGCTTTTCGCAGTAGATATCTTTTCCTGCGGCTACGGCGTCGACTACTACCTTTTTGTGCCAGAAATCGGGGACTGCGGCGACGATGCAGTCGATGTCTTTGTTATCGAGCAGTTCCTGGTAGTGGCGCGTGACAGGGAGATTCGGTTTGCCTGTGATTTCGCGGGCCAATGTGTGGCGGCCGTCGTAGAGATCGGCGGCGGCTATGCATTCTACGCCGGGGAGTTGGATGGCGTTGGGGAGCAGGCCGGAACCTTGCATGCCTACCCCGATGATGCCGAAACGGATGCGATCATCCGCGCCGACACCGGGATACGAAGCGGCCTTCAGGCGGGGGTCATGCAGGAAGATCGAGTTGGTTGCGGCTAGGGCGCCGGCGGTGACCGCCGTACGTTGGAGGAATTCGCGGCGGGTTAGGTCTTTTTTCACTGGATTGCCCTTTCAAAGGACCTGGATTTCGAAGAGCTCAATTCGAGATTCGAGAGACGGAAAGAAAAAGACGAAACTCGGCGAATTTTGGAATTAACTGCCCAGATGGGGCACGGCAGTGCTGTACCCCTACAAGTTATTTGAGGGATTGCGCGATTATGGCGGCTCATTCGTGGAGAGGTTGGACGGCTACTTCTTTGAAGAAGACGATGTCGTTGTCGCTGTGGTTTTGCAGTCCGATGTAGCCTTGGTTGGGGCGGATGCCGCGTTGCGGTTCGAAATCGAATTTGCGGGCGGGGACGGGTTGACCTTCGGTGTAGTCGGTGACCTTTACGTCGTTGAGCGTGACTACCGTGTGCGGGCCGTCTAGCGTGATTAACATGGTGTTCCATTCGGGGCCTGGTTTGCCTGGACGGGCTAGAGGTTTGGTCAGGGAATACAGCGTGCCGGTTACGTGGTACTCGTCTTCTTTGGAGTCTTCGGGTTGGTTGTCGATTTGGACTTCGTAGCCGTAGTGGACTGGCATCCAGGGTTCGCGGGGCTCTACTGGAATGCGGATGAAGACGCCGGAGTTGTCGTTGTGGTCGCGCATTTTGTAGACGACTTTGATGCGGCAGTCGCCGAATTTTTCCGCGGTCCAATAGAGAAGACCCATGCCGCCGTGGGTGCGGATCAGGCCATCTTCTACGCTGTCTTCGCCGGGGCCTACGTGTTTCCAGCCTTCGAGATTCCTACCATTGAAGAGTTGCCGCCAGTTCTCGGGCTTGGCATTGGAGTGCGAATGGTTGGGCAAGGCTAGAACCACGAGGATTGCCAAGGACGATAGAAGAAAGTTGCGCATCTTGGGGCTCCTTTTTTCCGTTGGTTATCGTAGACGATGTGTGCAGGTGGAGCAAGGTTTAGTCGAGATTGGATAAAAGGCGAGGGCCCAGCGGACCTGAGCATTTTGGCATTGACCGAGCCGGGGCGCAGCCGGGGCGCCCCTACAGGTGATTCGATGATTCCGACAAACTAGGCGGCCGCCTATACTTCGGAGCGCGCAGGAGATCCGCTCTCGGTACGCCGTCTCGCAGATCGTTACGGCTTCGCCGTTCTCGACTGCGCTAATGAGCTTGGACAGTCTTTTCTTTGCATCGGCAACATCGATCTTGATAGCACGAATGATAGCTATTGCATCATCGCTACGTCGAGGTTGTCCGGATGCGCATACCGTAGAAGGAGCGGTGAACAAAGATGAACGAGATGACGAAGAAGACTGCGGCTAGGATGTGCGTCAAGTTGGCGCCTTGGGAAGCGGTTAGCTGGACGGCGAGCTCTACAGCTAGCAGACCGAATAGGGTGGTGAACTTGATCACCGGATTCAGGGCTACCGAGCTCGTGTCTTTGAAGGGATCGCCTACTGTGTCGCCTACTACGGTGGCGTCGTGGAGCGGGGTTCCTTTTTGTTTCAGCTCGACTTCTACGATTTTCTTGGCATTGTCCCAGGCGCCGCCGGCGTTGGCCATGAAGATGGCTTGGTAGAGTCCGAAGATGGCGATGGAAAAGAGATAGCCGATGAAGAAGAAGGGCTCAACGAACGAGAAAGACAGGGTTGCGAAAAAGACTGCGATAAAGATGTTCAACATGCCTTTTTGCGCGTATTTGGTGCAGATCTCGACGACCTTTTTGCTGTCGGCGACGCTGGCGGCGGCTGCGCCGTCCAGTTTTATGTGGGCTTTGATGAACTCAACAGCCCGATAAGCACCGGTTGTTACTGCTTGGGTGCTGGCACCTGTAAACCAGTAGATCATCGCGCCACCAGTGATTAACCCTAGAACGAACGGCGCGTGGAGGAGCGAAAGCTTGTTTACATTTTCGGTCAGGCCGTGGGTCAAGGCCATGATGATGGAGAAAATCATGGTTGTGGCCCCGACTACCGCGGTGCCGATCAGCACGGGCTTGGCTGTAGCTTTGAAGGTGTTGCCTGCGCCGTCGTTGGCTTCCAGCATTTCTTTGGCGCGTTCGAAATTTACGTCGATGTTGTAGTCCTTCTTTAGCTCGGCCTTGATGTTAGGGACTTGTTCAATTAGCGAGAGTTCGTAGACCGATTGAGCGTTGTCGGTGACCGGGCCGTAGGAGTCCACCGCGATGGTGACCGGCCCCATGCCCAGGAAGCCAAACGCTACCAGGCCGAAAGCGAACACCGGGGCGGCAATCATCAGGCCGCCTAGTCCCATATTGCTGATCAAATAGCCTACAGACATCAGGACCACCATGGCTAGGCCGATGTAGTAGGCGGAGAAGTTGCCGGCTACGAAGCCGGACAGGATTCCGAGCGACGCACCACCTTCTTCGGCCGAGCTCACCACTTCTCGTACGTGTCGCGATTCGGTGGAGGTGAACACTTTGACTAATTCGGGAATGACGGCGCCTGCCAGCGTGCCGCAGGAAATGATGGTGGCGAGTTTCCACCACTGGGTGGTGTCTCCGCCAAGAGTTGGAATGATCAGCGAGGAGATCCAGTAGGTGAAGGCGATGGAAACGATCGACGTGATCCATACCAGGGAAGTGAGCGGGGCCTCGTAATTCATTTCGTCCGCATTGCCATATTTGGCTTTCGCAATAGCCCCATTGATGAAGTAAGCGGCGGCGCTGGCGACCAGCATGACGATGCGCATTACAAAGATCCAGACCAGCAGCTGGACTTGGACCGTGGGGCTTTTTACGCCTAGAAGAATGAAGGTGATTAGGGCTACGCCGGTTACGCCGTAAGTTTCGAAGCCGTCGGCGCTGGGACCCACAGAGTCGCCGGCATTGTCGCCGGTGCAGTCGGCGATTACGCCGGGATTGCGAGCGTCGTCTTCTTTGATCTTGAAGACGATTTTCATCAGGTCGGAACCGATGTCCGCGATTTTGGTGAAGATGCCGCCAGCTATACGGAGCGCGGCGGCGCCGAGCGACTCACCAATGGCGAAACCTATAAAGCAAGGACCTGCATAGTCGCCGGGAATGAAAAGGAGGATGAGCAGCATCATTAAGAGCTCGACGCTGATGAGCATCATGCCAATGCTCATCCCTGCTTCGAGCGGTGTGTGGTAGATCGGATAAGGCTTCCCGCGCAAGCTGGCGAAGGCGGTACGCGAGTTCGCGAAGGTGTTCACGCGGATACCGAACCACGCGACGCCGTAGCTGCCGGCGATGCCCACAAGACTGAATGCGAGAATGATCGGGAGGGTGACCGCGACTGACTTGCCCGGCACCGGAGCGAGCACGCCGAAATAGAGAACGATGACCACCGCGATGAACAACCAGAGAAGCAGCAGGAACTTGCCCTGGGTGAAAAGGTACGTTTTGCAGGTTTCGTAGATCAGCTCGGAGATGTCGCGCATCGAGCGATGCACGGGCAGATTCTTCAGCCGGCTATAAATGACCAAGCCGAAGATCAAGCCGAACACGCAAAAAAGGATGCCGAAGAGCAGCAGTTGGTGGCCGTCGATACCGAGAAATTGGACTTGCGACAGGTCGGGGAGCTTCAGGCCAGCCTCGCCCGCTGCTTCCTGAACTTCCTTGGCGAAACATTGGGCGGCGGTTAGCAACGAAAGCGTGGCGGCAATGGCCCCAAATTTTACGATTCGACGTGCCAGTGACCGGGCACTCGTAAGCCAGGTGCGCATGAACACTCCTCCAGTATCTAAAACGAATTGTGGACGAAACTTTACCGAGTGGCCGCGACGCGGTCCACTACCCTGATCTCTCGCTGCCCAACACACGACATTAACAGGACTGGGACTTACGATCCGAAAGCCGCGGTCCTGTCTACCCGACAGAACGACTCGGCAGCCAGCCGATCGCTAAACGAACCGCTCGCCAAAGTGCTGGAATTTATAACATTTAGCGGGTGGCGGGTCAAACCAGTCAAAGCGCATGCAACCGCACGACAATACCTATTGGCGAACAAATGGTAACATGCCACAGCATTTTTGGGCGTGACTTGGTGGAAGGTTACCCTAGAATGGACAGACCCTAGGCGGGGACCATGAGCACTCAAGCTATGACAACCGCGCAGTCGCGGAACGCCGCCCCTTTGTTCGGATTGGGCGAACTGCGGCATGACTGGACGCGCAGCAAGGTCGAGCAGATTTACCGGACGCCGCTCACCGAATTGGTGTTTCGGGCGCAAAGCGTGCACCGGCAGTCGCACGCGCCGGATCGCGTGCAGACCTGCCAGTTGATTTCGATCAAGACAGGTGGATGTCCGGAAGACTGTGCCTATTGCCCACAGAGCGCGCACTACGACACGCCGGTCGAGCGTCAGGGCTTACTGGACGCCCAGCACGTGATTGGTGTGGCACGAGAAGCGGCCGGGCGAGGCGTGACGCGATTTTGTATGGGAGCGGCATGGCGCCAGGCTCCGGAGGGCGTGGAATTCGAGCGCGTTCTGGAGATGGTGCGCGGCGTGTCGGCCCTGGGGATGGAAGTCTGCTGCACGCTGGGAATGTTGAACGAAGGGCAGGCAACGCGACTGAAGGATGCTGGTCTGTCGGCCTATAATCACAATCTCGATACATCTCCGGAATTTTACGGTTCGATTATCAGTACGCGGGTTTATGATGATCGCTTGCGAACACTGGCGGCGGTTCGCAAGGCTGGCATCACCGTTTGCTGCGGCGGGATTTTAGGTATGGGCGAGCGTGAGGCGGACCGCATCGGCTTGCTGCAACAACTGGCAACGCTGCAGCCACACCCGGAAAGCGTGCCCATCAACATGTTAGTGCGTGTCGAAGGGACGCCCTTGGCGGCGATGCCCGCGCTGGATCCCCTCGAGATGGTGCGGGCGATTGCAACCGCGCGGATCTTGATGCCGGCATCACGAGTGCGACTGGCCGCCGGGCGAAAGCAGCTGTCGCCGGAGGCGGTTACGCTGTGTTTTCTTGCGGGTGCGAATTCCATTTTCGTAGGCGAAAAACTTTTGACTACGCCCAATCCTGGACCGGATGAAGACGAACGACTGCTGCAAACTTTGGGACTGAAGCCTCTCGAATCGCATGCCATCTGAATTCCACAGGTCATTCCAGCGAGAAGTCGAAGACGGCTTGCGCGGCCTGGAGGCGCGAGATCAACGGCGGTCGCTGGCCGACATTCGCGGCGTGAACTTGTGCTCGAACGATTATCTGGGCTTGGCGGAGTCGGACACCCTGCGGGCCGCGGTCGTGGATGCCGTGCGCGAGGCGCCACGAGTTGGCGGTACCGGCTCGCGGTTGCTTTCCGGGAATACCAGGGCGTGGGAACAAGTTGAGCACGAGTTTGCGGAATTTGCCGGAACGGAATCGGCTCTTTATTTTGGAAGCGGTTATGCGGCGAATGTCGGACTACTGACGGCGGTGTTGCGGAAGAGCGACGTGATTTTCTCGGATCAGTTGAACCACGCCAGCTTGATCGATGGCTTGCGATTGTCCGGCGCGCGGAAGGTGATTTTTCCTCACCTTGATTTGAACGCGCTGGAGGCTGGCTTGCGGACTCAAGCCAAAGCCGACTGGCCCGGGCGAAGATTCGTGGTTACCGAATCGGTTTTCAGCATGGATGGCGATGTGGCGCCGTTGCCGGAGATAAGCGCGTTGTGCGAACGATTTGGCGCTGGCCTGATTGTGGACGAGGCGCACGCGACCGGGGTTCATGGACCGTCGGGGCGCGGGATGGCCCTCGCCGCGGGCTTGACGGGCGGCTTGGTGGGCGTGACGCATACGTGCGGCAAGGCTTTGGCAAGTGCGGGCGCGTTTGTTTGCGGCAGCGCGGCGTTACGGGAGCATTTGATCAATCATGCGCGAACCTTCATTTTCAGCACGGCGATGCCGCCATATTTGTCCGGGCAAATTCGCGCTGCTCTGCGTCTTGCGCAAGGCATGGATGCGGAAAGAGCCGCGTTACTGGCCGGATCGCGCCGGCTGGCTGCGCGCTTGCAAGCACAGGGTTACGATACGGCAAACAGCAGCACACAAATCGTGCCGGTGGTGATCGGCGGAAATGGCGAGGCGCTGGCCGCGGCTGAATATTTGGGGGCGGAAGGATTTGCCGTGCGAGCGATTCGTCCGCCGACGGTGGGGGACGGGCGCGCGCGTTTGCGGTTGTCGGTTACCTGTGCGATTGCTTCGGCTGATCTGGAACGATTGGAGAATTGTCTGACAACTTGGCGATCGCAGCGACTGGCGGCGGCGGCGGGGTGCTCTTGAGGAATCACTTTTTCATCACCGGAACGGATACCGGCGTGGGGAAGACGACGCTGTCCGCGCTGCTCTGTGCGGCGCTGGACGCCGTGTATTGGAAACCGATCCAGACCGGGACACTGGAGGGTTCGGATCGCGTGACCGTGATGCGGCTGGCCGGAATCGGCACGGATCGCACGCTCGATGAAGTCTACAAATTTGTGCCGCCGGTGTCGCCCGATCTCGCGGCGCGATGGGCAGGAACGGAAATCGATCTGGCCCGCATTACTTTGCCCACCAGCCTGCACAACGATTGGTTGGTGGTGGAAGGTGCGGGCGGCGTTTTGGTACCGATCAATCAGAAGCAATTCATGCTGGACATGATGGTGAAGTTCATGCTGCCAGTTATTCTGGCGGCCCGTAGCGGCGTCGGGACCATCAATCACACCTTGCTGACCCTAGCGGCTTTGCACGCGGCGGAACTGCCGGTGCACGGCGTAGTACTAATCGGCGACCAGAACCGTGAGAACCGGGAGACCATCGAGCGATTCGGGCATGTACGTGTCATTGGCGAGATCCCGCGTTTGCCAAATTTGCATCGAACTGCGTTGATGCAGGTCTTCATGAATAATTTCGACCGCGCCGCCTTTGCACAATAACCCGCCGCCCGGAAGCGCCCGCGGTCGAAGCTGATCTCCGCAACTCTCTATCAATACAAATTCAACTTATACTTTGATGCCATGAGCGCTCCCGACTGGCTGAAGGTTGATCATATCTGGCTTCCGTACACACAAATGAAGGCGGTAGAGTTGCCCGTGCCGGTCGTCTCGGCGCACGGCGTGCGGCTGCAACTCACGGATGGAAGGGAATTGATCGACGGGATCGCGAGCTGGTGGACGGCGTGTCATGGGTATGGACATCCACATATCCTACGAAAAGTTTCCCAACAGTTAGAGAAGATGCCGCACGTGATGTTTGGAGGATTGGCACACGAGCCGGCGTATCGCTTGGCGCAGCGACTGGCGGCGGCGTTGCCGGGCGATCTGAACCGCGTGTTCTTCACGGAATCGGGGTCGGTTGCCGTGGAAGTGGCGTTGAAAATGGCGGTGCAGTATTGGCTGAACCAAGGCCAGCGGCGCACAAAGTTCGTAAGCTTTCGACACGGATATCACGGCGATACCTTCGCGACGATGGCGGTTTGCGATCCAGACGAGGGAATGCACAAAGTGTTTCGCGGAGTCGTGCCAGAGCAATTTTTAGCGGCGTTGCCTGACTCGAAAGAAAATCATGATGATTTGGATCGCGTGTTAGCGACAAATCGACAAGAGATCGCGGCTGTGATTGTCGAGCCTTTGATTCAGGGTGCGGGCGGAATGAAGTTCCATGGCGCCGAGGTACTGGCCGACCTCAAGGCCTTGTGCGAGCGACACGATGTGCTGCTTATTTTCGATGAGATTTTTACCGGGTTTGGCCGCACGGGCACGTTGTTTGCGTGTGAGCAAGCAGCGGTCCTGCCAGACATAGTCTGTCTTTCAAAAGCGCTGACGGGTGGGACGATGCCGCTGGCTGCCACCATTGCGACCGAGCGTATTTACGAGAAATTTCTGTCCGATGATCCGGGCACGGCGCTGATGCACGGGCCGACATACATGGCTTATCCCTTGGGTTGCGCTGCGGCGAATGCCTCGCTCGATTTGTTCGATAGCGAACCTCGATTGCAGCAGGTGTCCGCAATCGAGGCCCAATTGAAAGAAGAATTGGCTCCCTGCCAGCGAGTGGCCGGAGTGCGCGACGTTCGCGTGAAGGGCGCCGTAGGCGTGGTGCAAATGGATCGTCCCGTTGCAGCAGCAGAGCTCCGAGCACGTTTCGTCGAAAAAGGCTGCTGGATTAAGCCGTTTGGCGATGTCATTTACCTCACGCCGCCGTTCATCATTGAGGAAGCAGATTTGTCAGCGCTAACCCGAGCGATTGAGGGAGTCTTAACCGGCCGCTAAGATCTCTTTGCGAAGCCAAACGACCCTCGTCGGACATCGCCAGTGCATTCCTCTGCTAGACTCGGTGGAACTCTATAGGAGCAACCTCATTTGCCGGCGAATTTGCATGGGTGGAAGCAGAAAATTGTGGCGCTTGCCGGCGGACTCGGTGCTCCAGGGTTATTTCTCATTTCTTTTCTCGACTCGTCTGTTCTGACGTTCCCAGTGATCAACGATTTGTTGTTGATTAACCTTTCCGTTCAGCGGCCGGCGCGCATGATGTTGTACGCAGCGATGGCTATGCTCGGCTCGACGCTGGGATGCGTGCTCTTGTATTTTTTAGCAGAGAAAGGCGGCGAAGCTGTTTTCCATAAGAAAGTGGGGCCGCGGGGCGCGAAGATCCGGGATTGGGTGGAAAGGAACGGATTTGCCGGGATGCTGGTTGCTGCGCTGCTGCCTCCGCCAACTCCGTTCAAATTTTTCGTGCTGGCGGCGGGAGTTTTTGAGGTGCCGCTGTTGAGCTTTACGTCGGCAATTGCGTTGGCGCGGGCGGTTCGCTATTTTGCGATCGGGTATTTGGCGGTGCGGTATGGCCAGCAGACCCTGCCGTTTTTGGGGCAGCATAAATTAGCGGTTGCGACGGTGGTGGTTGTGCTGGTAGCCGGGAGCTACGCGATTTCGCGATTCCTTTTTCGCGAAGAGCAAATCGTCGCGAGCGGCAAATAGACGCCCACGGCGCAATTTAGTGCCGGAGGTAGTCCCGTCCCCACAGCAGTTCGTCCTGCCGGATCCTTCCATCCGAATCGGCTTGGATCACCGCGATGATTTCGTGACGAGGGTCGCCGGAGACAGCGTAGCGCAGGTCTTGGATTTGGACTACATAACCTTCCAGTGTTTTTTCGATGCTTGCTTTCGGGAAGCTCGCGACGCGCAGAAATTGCTTCGCTGCTTCAGTGTTCTGAGCGCGATCGAGGATCGGCGAAGGCTCGGGCTTGAACAGAATCGTGCCATTCTCTGGATCAAAGGATGCGCCCGGGGTAGCGTCGATGATGAGTTCCTGCAAAGCGCGATCGGTTTCCACGATGGCGTGCCACGTGAAAGGCGAGACGGATTCCGCATAGGCACTGGAACGGCGGGCTGGTTCGCCACGGTAGGTGCGTGCTTGGATGGCCGCTAATGCACCGGCATGGAAGTTTGCCCGCGCACCCACATACAAAACGACCAGCCCGAGACCGATGCTTGCGCCGACGCGGCCACGCGGTGCTTTGCTTTTGGCACCTATCTCGTCGCTGACGAGTCGCGAAAGTTCCGGCAGGACTAGCGCGGCAACCAGGATCGCGACGATCCATGGATCGATGCTCGGCAGCCAATCGGCCGCCACGCGATGCGCGCTGAATGGCCAGAACAGAGCGATTCCGCTGGATTGACACGCGTCCATGGCAATATGCAAAAAGCTGGAGAGCAAGAACGCGCCTATTAAAGCTGTTTTCGATGTTTTCGCGGGCGGCAGTTGGCGGATGGCCGAAAAATAGAGAACGCCGATCAAGCCGAATGCCGCTGCCGCGATCACCGAGTGCGTGTAGGTGTGACGCCAGTCCAAGTAGGCCGATGGACCGAAAAGGGAGCTCAGAGCGTCGAGGTCGGCGATCGTTCCGGCCGCAATGATAAGCATCCAGGCCGGTAGCGGTGCCCGGGGAACAAGGATACGAGTGACGGCGACCGACGCCAAGGCGTGTGTGCCTGCATCCATTTTCGAAATTTAGGCGTTCCCGTGGAGCTTCTGGGCGACGCCGTTCTGTGGAACGAGAAGTTTTAGTGCACGCGGAACGATTTTGAACTCAATCGGTAAACGAGCGAGCGGTTCGCCGTCAATCTGGGCGTAGACCGGGTTGCTGTCGAGAGGTTCGCAAATAATCGATTCGGCTTTCCAGAAGTGCACGCCGTCCGTTCCTCGGAGTTTTTCAAACCACAAACTGGGCAGATAACTCAGGTATCGGAAGCCACTCTGGGTCGTGAGGGCCATGACCTCGAACTGATCTTCGTAGAGATCGGCGGCGGTAGTGATTTTGAACGGTCCGCCATAGTGCTTGGTCCGTCCGACGACCACCAATGTCGCATCGAGTTTCTGATCGCCGGTGACGACGCGAAAACAGGGAAACTTGTAGCGGAAAACCTCGCGCGCGCCCTGCCACCAATATGCCAGAATGCCGACCTTCGCTTTGAGGTCCAGATCGATGGCGTAGACGATCATGCCATCCGGCCCGGCGCCGGCGACGCTCAGAAAATAGCGCTTTTTCTCCTGCTCAAGCAAGGGCGTTGCCAGGCCCAACGCGATCTCTTTGATTTCTCCATGAAGTAATTTCTTCGCAGCGCCTGGGATGTTCCACGGTAAGCCCAGCTCCTTGGCGAGTATGTTGGCGGTACCGCCGGGGAGCAGCGCGAGCGGAACGCGATGGCCGTTCTGGGCGCCGGCCAAACCGTTCACCACCTCGTTCAGTGTGCCGTCTCCGCCGCAGGCGATTACCAATTGCCGCCCCTCGACTGTGGCACGCCGGGCCATGTCGATGGCGTCGCCGGGGCCGCGGGTCTCAATCAATTCTGCTTCGATGCCGCCAGCGGACAAAATTCGGCGGGCTTGGTCGAGCAAGCGGCGTCGCCCGTTCCCGCCATTCCCGGCATTCGGGTTATGAATCAGCAACGCGTTTTGAAGATTGACCGTCATGAACCGTCCTAGTCTCAGGCTGCTCTCCGGCACGATGGCCGCGCGCGCCGCGAACACTCCATTCTATATAATATGATGCAGATTAACGTGAATGTTCTTTCGAGGATTCCCATGGCCAAGGCTGGGGCGGCAAAGCAGGAAATCGAAGAGCTGCGGGACAAGATCCGCCATCATGATTATCACTATTACGTTTTAGACGATCCCGAAGTGTCGGACGCCGCCTACGACAAGCTGATGAACCGCTTGAAGGAGTTGGAGGCGGCGAACCCAAAACTGATCACGCTGGACTCGCCGTCGGCAAGAGTGGGCGGAACGCCGCGGGCGGGGTTTCAAACGGTGCGGCATGCGCGCCCGATGCTAAGTCTTGATAATGCGTTTTCATACAACGTGTTGAGGGATTTCGATCGTCGAGTCAGGCAGGGAAGCGGCCGCGAAAAAATTGAATATGTTGCCGAACATAAGTTCGACGGGCTGAGTATTTCGTTGCAATACAAAGCAGGTGTGCTGGTTCGGGGCGTCACGCGAGGGGATGGCACGACCGGCGAGGATGTCACACCTAACGTCCGAACCATTCGTTCGGTGCCCTTGCGCATCGATGCCAGTTTGTTGAAAAAAGCCAAGCTGCCCGCGGCATTTGAGGTGCGCGGGGAAGTTTTGATGACGCGCAAATCGTTTGAAGCGATGAATCGTCAACAGGAAAAGACCGGCGGAAAGATTTTCGTCAATCCTAGAAACGCGGCGGCGGGATCGGTGCGTGTGCTCGATCCTTCGATCACTGCGCAACGGCGCCTGGAGTTTTTTGCGTACTACCTGCTCGTCAACGGAGAAGAGCCATTTCCTAAGCACTCGGAGTCTTTGCTGGCGTTGAAAGAATTGCGCTTCCGGGCGTCCGACGATTGGAAGCTTTGCGACGGCATCGAGAAGGTCCTGGAATACTGCGACACGTGGGAGCCGAAACGCGCGGCTCTGCCGTATGAAATCGATGGTGTGGTGATCAAAGTCAATTCGACGCCAATTCAGCATGAACTGGGGTTTACAGCCAAAGCGCCGCGCTGGGCCATCGCCTACAAATATCCTGCCCGGCAAGAGACCACGGTCGTGAATGATATTCGCGTGCAGGTCGGGCGGACCGGAACGCTCACGCCGATTGCTGTTCTTGAACCTGTGCAAGTCGGAGGGGTCACCGTTAGCCGTTCGACACTGCACAACATGGATGAAATCGATCGGCTCGGATTGCATATTGGCGATAGGGTGTTGATCGAGCGGGCCGGCGAAGTGATCCCCCACGTTCTGAAAGTGGTGAAAGAAGGCGCCGACCGCAAGGAATTCCGCATGCCGACGAAGTGCCCGCAGTGCGGCAGCGCGATACATAAAGCGGAAGACGAAGTGGCTTATCGTTGTGTAAATGCGGCGTGCCCCGCGAAGCGTAAAGAATCGCTTTTACACTTCGCGAGCAGGCACGCGATGGATATCGACGGCCTCGGCGACAAGATCGTGGATCAGCTGGTGGACAAAGGACTAGTGAAGGATGTCGCCGATCTGTATTCGCTAAAGCTGGACGATGTCGTCGCGCTGGAACGCTTCGCTGAAAAATCAGCGCAAAACCTAGTGAATGAAATTGAGGGCAGCAAGAAAAATTCGCTGGCCAGGCTGATCTATGCGCTGGGCATTCGCATGATCGGCGAGCGAACAGGCCAACTTCTAGCCGCGCATTTCTCGTCGCTGGATGAGTTGGCTGCGGCCAGTGAAGAGCAGTTGCTCCAAGTCGGGGAGGTCGGACCCAAGGTAGCGGCTAGCATCGCTGAATTTTTCTCGGAGTCGGCTAACCAGCGCATCATCAAGAAACTGGATAAGGTCGGTGTTCGACCCACCACCGAAAAGCGCGTGCTGAAGAGCCAAAAGTTTGCAGGCAAGTCGTTCGTGTTCACTGGTGGACTCGCCAATCGCTCCCGCGAAGCAGCTGCCGAACTGGTGCAGCAACACGGCGGCAAGATTTCCGGCTCCGTCAGCAAGAAAACGGACTACGTCGTAGTCGGCACCGACCCCGGCTCAAAGTACGACAAAGCCAAGGAACTGGGTGTTCCCGTCCTCACCGAATCTGAATTCGACAAGCTCATTACTTCAAAATAGGTAAATCATTATCGTTCCGTGCCGTCCTTCGACTTGAACCGCCACAACTTCGCAAGGAATTGACGTTTGAACACCGAGGCTGGAAGGGAATAGATGTAGCCACCTAATACCTGAGCGAGAACGAACCGTTGCAACCATGTTGGCAGCGATGCAGGTGTCCGGAAGCCGCTAGTCCAGTGGACGTGATAGTGATCGCTGATGGTCGAGACTACAACACCGATATTCCCATCATCAGAACTAGGATCAGTGAAGTCCCCATCGCTTTCCAAAATCCCCAGGGAGCACTCGTCGCGGAGGACAAAGGACTCTACATCGCCAAGATGTAGTGATCTCCCTTGCGAAGCTCCCGGAGAGCGGCGTTCCGAGATCGAGCAGTCTCCGGATTCTCTTTTTTCAACCGGCGGTACGCGTGAGCCATCCACCGCGAAATCTTGCTCTCGTATTCCGCAGTGTCGTATTGCGCCTCGAATTCCTCATTTAATGTGCCAGGATCTTCGGAGGCGTCGGGGCCCTCTGTGAAGTACATCATTCGTTTTTCGAGGTCCGAGAGAGGAATGCCTTCGCGCCGGGCTTGGTCTGCCGTTTGTTGAACGAGGAAATCCTTGGCTTCCGCGACGCGCAGGGATGGAGTGTGATTAGCGGCATGATCGCCAGCAACGGCTGATAACCTATCCGTACCGATGGCAGCAGAGGTGTCGCGGCCGAAGTTGCCAAGAGTCCAGGAGCATTCAAGGCTATACTATAGGCGGCGGGCGGGCCGGGTGATCGCTGGTCTGGCCATCGCGAGATGGTCGGACGGGAGGAAAGTCCGGACACCGTCCTGAGTCATCAGGGTAAGGGCAACGCGCCTGGTAACGCCAGGGGAGCGGGTTGGGTGGCGCAAGCTTCGGCTTGGGCCGGCCGATTCGCTCACGGAAAGTGCCACAGAGAATATACCGCCGGCGGAACGGCACGGTGGCATCGCGCAGGTAAACCTGCGGGACGTCTTCGAGCAGCTCGTTGCGTTTGGTAAGGGTGAAAAGGTGGGGTAAGAGCCCACCGCTCGTGTGGTGACACACGAGGCACGGAAAACCCCGCGTGGTGCAAGGCCAAATAGGAGGGGAGAGCCGGCCCGGCTCGTCGAGTTAGCGTTCGCGCGGTTATCGCCTTACGGCGGTGATGGCGTTCAAGGCGCTCCCTTTGCGACGGTGCAAGCTGCTGCAAAGAGCAACCCTCGGGTAGGCTGCTGGAGTCACGGCGCGAGCCGTGACCTAGAGGAATGATCGCCGCGCTTGCGTTTCGATGCTCGGAATGCATGCGGCACAAAATCCGGCTTACAGGCTCGCCCGCCATAAACTACTTTGTTTTCATTGCAGTCGTCTGGCACTCCCAGACGACTGTGCCCAAATCGTGCCGGAAGTCTTCTCCAAACCTCGCCATTTTCCGTGAATCGCCGAGCGCGATCCCGGAGCTCCTTCACAAACGGAGCGTAGTGTTTTTCCACCGTGCTGACGGTGTCACCGAGGAGCTTCGCTACGTCGTACGGGCTTGCCCCTCGTGCCAGCATGTCCACCGCGAAGGTGTCGCGGAACCGGTGCGGGTGTGCGTTGGGGATGCCGGCGCGCCGTCCGAGTGCCTTCACGCGCTCGTGGACGCGTTTCGGGGAGAGAGGTTTATTTGTTCCAGGGAGCAGCAGCACCCGGTCCTGGAGATCCGGCTGGCGGCGATCACGCTCGGCTTCCAGGGCGAACAACAGCTCCTGGGGGATAGGAAGCAGCACGCGCTTCTTTCTCTTCTGCGTGAGCCTGTTTATCTCCGCCCCCTGCCAATCCTTCCCAAGCTCGTCCCCGGTGAATGACTGCGCGCGCCATCCTGCATCGGATCTTCGCGTTCGCAGTCGAGACCTGGTTAGCCGCGGAGAACTTAAACTCGATTACTTCGGTGGTCTCCCGTGGGCCGGGTGGAAGGTATCGCTGATGAGGTGCAGTGGGAATGCCAGCGCTTTGGAATCGAGTGGGCAACCTTCACCGCCCGGTGTGGTGAGAGTGTCTAAGGCGGCGTTACGGCGACTTCTTCGGGCCGCAGTCGATTTAGCAGTTGCGGTAAAACATCGTCGGTTAGGTGGTCCAAAAACTGTGGCAACGTTCCGAATTTCTTCTTGCACCTTGGGCAGCCGGTAACGACCACACCTTTTCCACCCTGAGCGACGGTCGGCGGATCGTCTACGAAAGTCAAAAAATCATGTTGGTGTAATTCGGTTCTGAGTGCGGCGAGCAAAGCGGATTTTTGCATGGTCTCTCCTGAGATGGAGAGGAAACGGGAAGGCAGGATAGCACGTCTGTTACCGCGCCGACCTTTTTCCCGCCGTAACATCCAACGGACATGGCGATAGCCCCCGGAGGCAGCACGAACCGAAATCCTGAAAGTGCAATTATTGTCGCCGAGGGATGTTGGTGGGCAAAGTAGCCTCAGGAACTAAGGAACGGATCAGATTTCTCGGAGCCTTCACGGCTCTGATCAAGCAAGCCGGAGTGGCGTGGCTTGATGACAATGCACCCAGGTTCGGAGCCGCCTTAGCGTTCTATACGCTGTTTTCCCTGGCTCCAGTTCTTATTGTCGCAGTCTCGATTGCGGGATTTGCATTCGGAGCAAAGGCCGCACAAGGAGAAATAGTTCGGCAGTTTCAAGGGTTGATGGGGACACAAGGCGCCGCTGCGATCGAAACAATCATTCAGAGCACTGACCGGCCTACGCTAGGAATGTTTTCAACCACGCTCGCCCTACTTGCGATACTAGTTGGAGCGTCAGGGGCCTTCAATGAGCTTCAGGATGCTCTCAACACGATTTGGAAGGTAGATAGCAGTACAAGAAATTTCTGGATGGTCACTGTCAGGCATCGGTTTTTCTCGCTCGGCCTGGTCATCGCTACTGGATTTTTGTTACTTGCGTCCTTAGTTGTAAGCGCCTCTCTGTCGGCTGCGGAAAGGTTCCTAGGCAATTTACTTCCTCTGTCAGTTCTCGTCCTGCAATCTGTAAATGTTGTTTTCTCCTTTTGCATGATTACAATCCTATTCGCGCTGATTTTCAAGGTCATTCCTGACACTACAATTCGATGGCGTGACGTCCGAATGGGGGCGGCAGTTACGTCCCTTCTGTTCACGGTAGGCAAGGTAGCGATCGGATTTTATCTGGGCCATTCGGCTCTGACATCGGCTTATGGTGCAGCCGCGTCGCTTGTCGTTTTCCTGATTTGGATTTATTACTCGGCGCAAATCCTATTATTCGGCGCTGAACTCACACACGTCTATGCGCTAGAGTACGGATCACGTATGGAAATCAGTCATTCCTAATTGACGGAGACTGTCGCTTTCGTCGATTGCGCCAAATTCGTGTTGGCTTTGTGCGCTTGGGACGACCGCGAATCTCGGGCACTGGCAGATCTTTACGGGGGCGGAAATGTTTCTTGATAGAGCGAAGTTAAGTTCTGAATTGATGCCAGCGATTATGGCTGTCGCTGAATAACAGCAACGTTCAAACGCCGAAATGAAAGACTAGGCGCGGTACATCAGGTCGCTGCGGTCGTAAGTATCTTTGTTCCCGCAGTTCGGGCATTCAATCTCAGCATCCGTTAAAACTGGCTTTTGCGGCAGGAAATAGCTTTCCGCACTCTGGTCAGAAATCATCGAGTGTGTGAATTCCGAATTGCAGTTGTCACATTTCAGGACCCATTTGGGCATAAACACTGACCCTATCCGCCACGTAATCTTTTGAAAATACAGAAAAATATTTATCTCCCCTTAGTACTCTCAGAACGCTACCGTACGAAAAGGGCCCGCGAAAAATGGGCTTGAAAACCGCTTTTTTCGTGCGGTATATTTTCGAAAAGTTCCCGGGTCCCCGGGTCAGAAGGAGTGGCTCATGGATCAAACTAATTACTTGTGGCACGCCGCGTACATGGCGGCGGTGTATGAGACCGACGATTCACTTATGGACGGCAGGATTCTAGAAGCGCGAGCCGCGCTCGAACAGCGGCTCCTGAGCCCAATTGAAGGCGAAGAATATCGCGCCATCGAGAACGCCGAAAAAGCCCTTGAAGTGTTGAGGGCCGAGCGAATGCAGAACTTTACTCGCCTGGGGTCTTTTTCTAGGCAAGATTCCAGTCCGGAGGAGTCTACCCCTCAAGCGTAGGAAGGATCTGCGTCTCGTCAAGCTTCAGAACGGCGGACTGGACTGGTTCGCAGGCACCGAACTGGTTCCCGCGATTATGACTGCTGCTGGGTGATGAACAGGGCACTCTTCTGAAGCTGCAGGCGCTTTTCCAAGTGCCCCAAGTCCTTGCTGAGATTGGCGCAGCCATGTTGAAGCGGGACAATTTGACTAGTTGCTAGGTCGATCATAAATCCGTCCTCATCTGCCAGAGCTTCGTCGCAAAGACCGATGTACTGAGAAGCGGTCTGTAACATCTCGCCAAGAAGCACCAAATTGTCGGCACAAGACAATATGTGAGCCATGTCTACCCCTCGACAAACAGTCTGAGGATAAACAGAGCCCCGGCACAATACGGTTTGATGACGATCTTTGACAGGAGACCCTGTAGTCCATTGTTCCAATTTAGGAAGCCGCGTCTCGAAACGAGAAAATGAATAGGTCAAACGGGCTTTTCGGTTCGCTCCGTTATGAGTTTCTTAAGTCCCTCGTCAGCCGCGGACAGGACTGAGCCCTCTTTGCTCAAAGGGACTAGAGTTGGGCACGGCCGGGCTCACGGTTTTATAGCCTAAGGGTCCATTGACCGGGCGTGGCGTCCCCAATAAATCTGTCCGTCCTCTCTGTAATCAGAGCTTTGATTCCCACCTCAGAGTCATTCAGAGCACAGTCCTCGTCGCTGTTACTTTCAACCGGACTTAGCCGTCTCTGTTCGATAGCGGATATAGCCTCATAGATTCGCCCGGTAATCAGCGAATCATCTGTTTCTAAAATTGCGCGAATGCAGACCGACTGCCAGCCGTAAATTTCAGGGTTTGTCATGGGGACCTCCTTCGGAGAGGTGCGGCCTGAATGTACGCCTGCGTACCAGGGATAGATACAGGTAACATTGCCGAATTTTATGGCGCGTAATCATTTACTCTGAACTAGACTGAGAGCGACTTTATGCTTAGAAAAAGGCGAGAGCGTTTCAAGGAGTTGTGCGAGCACGCTGAGGTTGTGGAAGATACCAATAAGCTGGGCGAAATCGCTGAAGAAATTTACCGCATCTTAGACGATGAATTGGACCGACTGAAGAACGTGCCGCTTACGAATTCCTAGGGCGAACCCAGAACCTCGATAATCTGTTCGGGGTTGATTGCCACACTCTCTTTTCCGAACGAAATTCGAATCTTGCGACCAGCAGCCTGATTCACTATTGCGGTTATCTTCGCCTCAATAATCTTGCCGCCGTAGAGTTTGACCCGGACGCGGGAGCCTACGCTGTAGTCCATTGCGCAGTATTATACTCGAACCGTTGGTCTAGCTCATTTTAAACAGACTGACCTGCAATGCATCGCAGATTCGATTCCATTCGACGTCCGAACAGTCGCCTTGGCAATGATTTGTTGCTAGCCGTCATCGTCGCTCATGCGTCAAATGTTCCGGTCTGGGGATATCCAATAGCCTTTTGTGTCGATGTAATCTTTAGCGGTCATCGCCCGAATTGACTGGGGTGTCCCCGGTGAGCGGGGCCAGCTTGACGACTTCGACGTTCGCGACTTTCAGCGTAGCGAGTTTCAGTCGAGCAGCTTCAATTGCCTCGTGTTCAAGCCTGCTAATTTCAATTGGACTATTAAGTCTTTCAAGGATTGCCGCACGCGCATCCGCAATCTTCAGAGTCATCGTAGCGGCGTCTGTTTGAAAAATAGCGGAGAAGTACGCTGTTCGCCAAATGGACGAAGAAGTATCGGTCATCAAAATCCTCTTTCAAAAGAGTCTTTAACCGTACGCTAACGTACGAAGAATAGATACAACTAAGCTGCGTCAGTGTCCGGTTTGCTCAGATGAAATGTGCTTCCGCTTCAATAACCGCAAGAACGAGTTTCTTTTCCGCGATACCATGCTCAAACCAATTGGCTCACCGAATCTCGAATACAAGCACCCTACTGCGAAAGCACAGGATGCCGCAGTAAACCTTCAAATTTACTGGCATTCGGCAACCACCTTGCCTGCCCCGAAACAAAAATGCAATAAGTAGTCAATGTCGCAACCGATTAAGCATCGGCGCTACCCTTCCCGTTTTAAGCCGAGCGAACACAATCGAACTCGGTGAATCCACAAGCGTCCTCGCAATATTTCTATGCCCGGCTTATATCCGTGGAGAGGCCTATCTCATGCTGCGCGACGGCACAGCAGCGGCAGCGGAATTTCAGAAGTTCATCGACCACCGGGCATTGGTGGCGTACTTTCCATGGGGCGCACTGGCCCGGCTGGGACTGGCCCGCGCCTACGCCCTGCAAGGCGACACCGCCAAAGCCAAAACGCCTACCAGGATTTCCTCACGCTCTGGAAGGACGCCGACCCCGACATCCCGATCCTAAAGCAGGCCAAAGCGGAGTATGCAAAGCTGCAATAATTGCCTGCTCGGCACAGGGCCGCGAAGGATCCCGCCCGCCAACACGCAAAAGCCAAATTCTCGTGTCCGCAATTCTTCTTCCGGTGCGTGGCGACACGGCGTCACTGCAAGCACATCCATTTCGTGCGCTCCTCAAGCGTGCCTGTGGTGGCGCGCGCTGCCTAGCGGGGAATGCCCCGCTCGCATCCCTTCGCTGCAGGGGATGCTGTGGGGGGCATTTTCCCGGGCCCTACCGCGTACACGCAAAGGAGAACATTCCGTGACGCAGATAACTAAGCTCGACACCAATCCCCACATCGAGGCAGCGGCAATCGCGCTGTTGGCCGTGAACCTCAAGCATCAAGATGTGACTGATGAATACGGCGACGAGGCAAGTCAGGTCATCGACGGTTGCTATTCCCTTATGGGATTGCAAAGCCGCGATGGTCTAACAGCTAAGCAGCAAGGCCGTCTCGACGCTGTAATGGAAATGATTCAAGGAAAGGCACTCAAGATGGAACGGGTGCTCCGCAGTGCTCGGCTCGTGTCGAAGCGCGACTAAGCTGAATCGTCGCCGGGCCGGGGCCGCTGCTGTCAGGGGTTCCGGCCTTCCATTTCGAGAGGAGGCAATGAAATGAAAGTCGCAATCTACGCGCGAGTGAGCACGTCGGGCGGAGGGCAGGATCCCACGATGCAGACGCGGGAGCTGCGGGAGTACTGCGGCCGGCGTGGGTGGGACGTTGCCGGAGCGTATGTGGATATCGGCATCTCGGGGACGAAGGAACGCCGGCCCGAGCTGGATCGGCTCATGGCGGATGCGCACCGTCGGCGCTTTGATGCGGTCGTGGTGTGGAAATTTGACCGTTTT
>Ga0182024_10000410_pt1 | contig 110700 bp, 91 predicted proteins | sample P32metaG_FD_120480 | JGI IMG/M metagenome (GOLD analysis project Ga0182024, IMG submission 120480) | Permafrost microbial communities from Stordalen Mire, Sweden - P3-2 metaG (Illumina Assembly) | ecosystem: Environmental > Terrestrial > Soil > Wetlands > Permafrost | place: Sweden: Stordalen... | reverse complement strand
CGACGCCCTGGAACAAGCCGCCCTGGACGCTTGGCAACACGCCGTGCTGGATCCGGAACGAATGCAGTCAGTCTGTGCCGCTCCCGATCTCAAACGCGCTAGTTCAGATTAGAATGCGTATAATGAGCTGCTTGATCGACTTCGAAGGTGGAGAATCCGTATATGACCGAAGCCATCATCAACCTGATCAACCGCTCCAGGCCCGACGAGTTTATTGCCTTGGTGCTGATTTTTGGTGGCAGCATGCTGGTTGCCATCATCGCCATTGTCGGCAGTTTTATTTACCATCACCGCAAGCATGAAGCCGAAATCAATCTAAAACACGAAATGATTGCTCGCGGCATGTCGGCCGACGAGATTGAGCGCGTCTTATCAGCCCGTTCGGAATCGAATCCAAAGAAATAAATGGAATAGGAATTACAAACATGCTCCTGTTATTGGCCGATCTTGAATCATTCTTTTCCAACGCCCATTCAGGCTGTTTGATTTTTTGGGGAGCGATTGTGTTGATGGCCGTTGTGCCCACGATTTCTTGGTGCGTTGTGCACTGGCACAAGCACGAAATCGACGGCCAGTTAAAACACGAAATGATTGCTCGTGGCATGTCGGCCGACGAAATCGAACGAGTCTTGGCCGCTAAAAGCGCGCCCATCGAGAAGCCATGACAAGCCCCAGCCCGCCCAGCACAAGCAGCATAAGCGAAGCTGGTTCCGGCACGATATTCAATCGCACGCTGTAGAGCGACGTGCCAGCGGTAACGAATAGCGTTTTTCCGTCCGCGCCGCCGAAATCCAAATTGGTAGGATCCTCGGGAAACGGCAATTCAAACAATTGCTGACCGGCCGGATTCCAAGCCCACACCGCGTTTTGAACCGCTGCATAAACATTCCCGGCCGGATCAATCGTTAACCCATCTGGCCCGTTGGTAATTCCCGGGATGGTTTGGCCGCTGGCATTCACATCGTCGCGGGCAAATACTCTTCCGTTGCTCAGCACGCCCGGCGAGGTTACATCGTATGCCATGATAAGCTTTTGCCCTTCCACGGCCAGATAAAACGTTTTCTGGTCCGGCGACAATATCACACCGTTGGGACGATTGAATCCTGTGAGAATCCGGGTCAAAGTCGTACCGCTGAAATAATAGGTGGCGTCGGGAAGCGAAAGGCGGTTTTCGTAATCGGGATCGGTGAAGTAAATGCCCCCCGTCGAATCGATCACCAAATCGTTCGGGCCGTTGAAGCGAGTTCCGTTGTACGCGGTAACCACCGCTTGCTGGACCACGCTGATATCGCTGGCCGAGCGCAGCGAAATCTGACGCCGTTCCCGATCCGCCGATACCACTTGTCCATTGGCGTTGTAATACAATCCATTTGCACCGCCCGAGCTGGGGTCGACCACCGTGGCAATGCCGCTGGCAATGTCGTAACGCACAATGTGGCTAGGATTGGTGGCCACTTGTCCGCTGGGATGCATGTCCTCGAAATATACGCCACCGTTGTGGTCGTAAAGCGCACCCTCCGTGAAGACATATCCTGTGGCCAATTTCGTCGGAGTTTCGCCCGGCGGCAGAATTTGAGCTGATGCCTTGGCCCCGAGTGCCGCAGAAATGAACAGCGAAACGATAATGCTGACGCGATTAAACAGCCGTCGCCACATAGCTTCTCCCCCAGGAGGATGAATGTTTGGACCAATTATAAATTGATGTTCGCACGGAATATAGCTATTTTGGTTAAAAACCTTAATTTCTCTTGATTTTTTCGTTGAGTCAATCCAAAAATCTGCATACTCTTAGGGCAGCTGTAACTTAGCGAGGAGGCGCCAGGCGATCGGGTTCCTGAAGGTAAGTCGATCGCTGATCCGAATTGGGCGCAAGGGGTGAGAATGTATTTATTGCGTCGCGCTCGTTTGTTCTATCTTGCGCTGCTGGCTGGCGTTAGTTGTCCGCAGGTTCTGCTCTGGGCCGATCCCGGATATGTTGCCCAGCGCATTGCCACGGGCCTGAATCAGCCGACCGAAGTGGTTCAGGCTCCCAACGACAACACCGATTTGTACATTGTGCAGCGCCTGCAAACTGTCGGCTTCACGACCACCTCCGGCGGCATCATCAAATACGATCCTACCACGCAAACTTCCACGACATTTCTCAATCTCTCGTCCGGCATACAAAACGTGCAGGACGGCGGCATTTTGTCGATGGCCTTCAGCCCGAACTATGCCACCAATGGTCTGTTCTACGTCGCCAGTCTTGTCGGCAGTGGAAGTACTACCTGTCGGGTTGACGAATACAAAGTCAACGGCAGCGCCGTCAGTTTGAATCGTAATATCCTTACGTACACAAACCTGGCCCCAACCCATTCGGTAGATTGGTTAGGTTTTCAGCCCGGCGGCAATCCCAATTACCTATACATTACGACCGGCGATGGCGGCGTCGAAGCCAACATATCTGGTTTTCAGAACTACAGTCAAAATCTCAGCAGCGAATATGGCAAGCTGCTTCGCATCGATGTTGCCGGCGCCGATGCCTTTCCCTCCGACCCAAACAAAAACTTCGCCATTCCATCCGACAATCCTTTCGTTAGCACCGCAGGGGCGTTGCCGGAAATTTATGCGTCGGGGTTGCGCAATCCCTTCCGCGCCAGCTTCGACCGGCAAACAGGCGATTTATATATTGGCGACGTGGGTTTCAATAATGAGGAAGAAGTCGATTTCCTCAAGCATGGAGTAAATGCCGGGCCCGACTACGGCTGGGCCAAACGCGAAGGCACCCTCCAAACTCCCGTTAGTGGTGTTGGCGGCGCACAAGGCTCATCGATAAACCCCATTTATCAGTATGCTCACAATGGTGCCAAAGACATTACCGGCGGGTTTGGTTTATCGCGGCCCGATCTCTCAACTGGATGGTCAATATCTCTTTGCCGACTACGAGACCAACCAAATTTTTTCGATGTCGGGTTTCGATCCGACGACCGATCCTTCCACATTCAACGGGGCAAATGGCGCCGTCACCGATATCACTTCGACGATTAACTCCCTGATCACCGGTGCACCCACTGGAACCACAATCCATCACATCACGTCGTTCGGCGAAGATAATTCCAGCAATCTTTATATCGTTGCCTTCACGAATTCCAATGGCGGTGGCAACAATCCCGCTTTGGGCACGGGTGAACTCTACGAGCTGCTGGCCGTTCCCGAACCGCCCTCGATTGTTTTGTTGGCTTGCACACTCACCGGCCTGATGGCTGTGGCCGTACGTCGCGCCAATTCATAGTTTACGGACTAGCCGAGGATGCGGGCGATTTTACAGGCATATTTGCTGAAGCTGCCGTGTCTGCGTCCTCGGCCGCTTTGGCTGCTTGCTCATTGAACGATCGCTCCACTTTATCGTTCGGATCCGTCGATACCGCATGGTCGCGCCACAGCCAGCGCATCATGTCGGGAAAGATCGCCCCGCCTTGCTTACTGCCATTGTGCTGGCCAATTCCCCAAGTGTAATTCAGATCGTACCCCTTTTTCGAAAATGCGTTGGCCAGTTGCACGCTTTGGAAAAACCAGTCTCGGTGTTCGTTGTATTCCCCGCCGTTGCGCCCCATCCCGCGCAGGTCGTTCCGTCCGTCCTGCATGAAAATCCGAATCGGTTTCTTCTCGCTTTCTAAAACTTTATCCGCATAGCTGCTGCCGCTGCCCGGCCCACGCAAATCGGTAAAGCTGCCCACGATGGTAATTACCTTGCGGAAATCGTCGGGCCGCTCCCACGCCACCGTAAACGCGGCAATACCCCCCGAACTGATCCCGGCAATCGCATGGTGCTCCGGATCGTGCGAAATGTTGTAATCCTTGTCGAGCGCTGGCAACAACTCCTCGACAATCACGCGCGGATATTTCTCATCTAGCGCGTTGTATTCCAGCGGCCGATTATTGGTCCTGTCGCCCCATTCCGTGTTCGTCGAGTCCGGCTGCTCGGGCGTGTGGCCTGGATTGATAAATGCGGCAATCATCACCGGAATTTCCCGGCGATAAGTGAGGTTGTCGATCACATTCGTGGCCCGCACGCTGCCTTCCGGATCCATAAAAGCGTGCCCGTCGTTGAAAACGATCAGGCTGGCGGGCTTGGCAGCGTCGTATTGCGCCGGCACATACACCCAATACGTGTGGCTGGTGCCGGGAAACACTTCGCTGGGCAGCGTCAACGGTCCGACAAGTTTTCCCTTGGGCACACCGTCTTGAGCCATCGAATCCGGCCCAAGCTTGTAATAATCATCCACTCCCGCAGCGGTTGCTCTTACGACACACAGCAACAACAACATCACGCAACCCGACAACGCAAATCTCATGTTCGGCTCCACGGAAATAGATGTGACCGATTATCCCCAACTGCGGATTGTACAAACGAGACGCGCGAATTGAAACAATCCCGCCGCAGCGCAGTGCCGTAAAAGCATGTTTCAAAACCCGACCGGTTGCTTCTGCCGCATCGTTTCCCACAGTGCCTGCAAGTGATCCGCGCTGGAAGGCGGCAATGTTCCGCTGGCGTATGCGGCCCGACTGTACAAGTCCGCAAGAACCCGGGCCGGTTTTGCGACTTCCTCAACGTGACCCCCTACTTGCCGCGCAAATTCATAAGCCGTTTGATCCGTATCCCGCGGCCAGCCTTGGTCGCGAGCCCAGGCTTCAAACGCTTCAAATGAGTAGCGGACCAACTCGGCCGGCGAATATTGCCCGGCCGTTCCGGACGCAAACGGATCAGCATAATCGTAAAACGATTTGTGCCGCGGCGCCGGCGGAACAAGTTCGCGATTCTTTTCCGGGCGTTTCAATAAACCCCACAAATCTCGCCAGCCAGTGAGCAGCGCCTGCAGCCAAACCAATAATTGGTCACGATGCTTCCACGACCACCACACTGCAATTCCAACGAGTGCACCATAAAACACCCACTTCAAAATCGCGCCAAGGCTGTCGCTGATCCCCGACAAATCCGGCGGCGTCGGCGTGCTGGGTGGCTGCGAAGCTTCCGCCTGTGATTGTCCAGGTTCTCCCTGCGATTTGCCTTGTGAATCGTTTGATTCCGAGCGGTTTGACTTTTCGGCAATTGGTCCACGTTTGCTTGAGGATTCATCGCTCTTTACCTGATCGCTCTTCGACTGATCGTTTTTCGAGCCGCTGCTTCTGCTTTCTTCGCTTTGCTCCTTGCCGGATTTTGACCCTCCTTCTTGGTCATCCTCCGATTTTCCATTGCCGCCTTTCGATTCCCCTGCAACAGCCTTGCCGGATTGATTTACACGCGAAGTGTCCTGGCCCGATCCGTTTTCCTGTCGTTCGGACTCCGATTTTTCGTTTTCCAGTCGGCTGCGCTGGCCGTCGCCGCTTTTCGCCTGTTCGTCGCGAGTTCCTTCCTTCCCCTGGGCTAATTGCGATGAATCGTGCTCCCCCGAACCCGCGGCCAGCGGCAATTGCGAAATCGCATACTCCGCATTTGGCCGCGGCAACAGCATCGTCAGCACCAACAGTCCCGCGATCAGCACGGCCCCAGTTACCAGCCACGTACCAGCCATTGCCACGGGCATTTCCAGCCGCCGCTGACGTAAATATCGCCGCAATCCCAAAAAACTCGTCGTCAACAGCAGCCCCAGTGCGGTCGCCACGTAAACGCATAGCAGCACAAACGCATACCGCCGGCTTCCGGCATTGCTAACTGGTATGAACGCCTGACCAAAACCAAAAATTGGCAGCGCCGCCAGCGAAAAATACACGACCCAGACGCCCGGGGCATGCGGCCGTCGCCGCCGCTCCAAAAACCGATCCCACCAAGATTTCTCGCCAGCCTCTTTTTTCTCTTTGGTCGCGCTCTTCGCCGGTTTTTTGGTTGCTTTGCTTTGCGTCGACCATGCCATGTCGTCCTCGAAATCGCGATCCGACGTTTTTCTCTCCGTGTCGTTCGGCTCCTCGGTTTTCCGTCCCTCGTCTTCCGCCTTAGTCTCAGCCGCTTTGCCCGCTGAGGCGCCGTTCTCGGCTACCTCGCGATCCAATCCCACAGCTTGCAACAGCCCTTCTCCCGACGCATCCTGCGTTTCATTGATCAGCGTGCAATCCCAAGTGAGTTGGATCGCGCACCACCACGTCAGCCCAATCAGCGCGTAATTAATCAGCCAACCCAGCGCCTCGTAACTGCGCCCCTCATAACTCACAAAGCGGTGCATCGCCAGGCAAATCACCACGGCTAAGGCCGCGCCAAATGGTGCCGCATGGTCCCAGCCTTCTTCCATCGATATTCGGGCAATTAATACCGCGGCAAAGATAAACAGCGTCAAACAATAATGCAGCCGCCCCGGGTACTGCCCTTGATAAAACATTTCCAGCAGAAAATAGACGAGGCTGCCAATCAACACCATGATCAGCGCCGGATTAATGGCGATGACCACGTAATCCATCAGGGTTGGCTGGAAACGGCGAGCCATATTCTCACTCACCTCAACGCAAACTGCCGGCAAATATCCGCCACCGACGCTTCGTCTTGCAGATGCTGCACGCTAATTCCGCCGGCTGTCAACATGGCCGCCGCCACGCCGAATTCATAATCGTCGTAAAAATTCAATATCGCCGTGACCGCATAGCCGCGTCGATGCAGCATTTGCAGGGCTAAAATGGTCGCCTCGTTGGCCGTTGGCAAAATCGCCACCACCGTAGCATCGCGCGGCAATCGGCTGATGGTTTCGCTCACCAGTTGTGCGAAATCAAGCCCGTCCGTTAGTTCCGCCCGGGCCAGTGTCTGCAAAATCTGCATCAATTGCTCGGGCCCGCGCCGCGTTGGTATCACCAGCGGCTGCAACCGTTCGCTTTTATCCAACATTCCCGCGCCCCGACGGGCGGCGTTGCGAGTTCGGTAATCGTCCGACTTCCACCCTTCTTGCCGAATTCTGTCCGCAGCATCGCGCCCGTTGCTGATCAGCCCAATCTGCTGCCCCATTTCATAAACCGAATTGGCCAGCGACGCCGCTGCCGTAATCGCCAATTCCGATCGATACGGCTCGTCCTTTGCTGCATGCGATGCTTGATGAAAATCGAGCAATATCGTCGCGCCGGCGATTGTCGAGGCCTCGTACACTTTGCTGTGCAGCACGCCGGTGCGCGCCGTTGCCCGCCAATGGACCCTGTTCAGCGGATCCCCTGCCTCATACCGCCGCACACCGCCGATGCGCGTCGGATCTTCATACAACCGATGCTGCAAACGGATTTCGCCAATCGGCCGTCGCGATGCGATGTCATAGCCCGAGAGCGGCATCACCTGCGGGTACACCAACAAAAAATGCGGCTCCGTAGCCACCCGATACCGCCGATGCAGCCCGAACAAATCCCCCGTTTCCATTACCAAAGGGCCAATCTGATAATACCCCCGCCGATTGCACTCGAGCGTATACAGCAAAATTCCTTTGCCCCGGCTGCGTAGCATCAGCAGTTGAATCCGCCGTCCGTCGACGCCCAAATTCGGTGGCTTGTAAATGATTGCCGCCAGCGGGAGCAAATCTTCCATCAACAGCCAGGCAATCGGCAGCACGCCGCGATTCTGCACGCTGATATTCACCGCCACCCGATCGCCAATGCTGGCCGAAAGCCGATTGCATTCCCGCTGTGCCGCCAGGCTTTCAATCCACACCCGGCTTAACACCCGGCTGGCCAGCATGATGCCCAATAGCGCGTACATGGCATACGCCAATAACCCCAGCCCAAACGCCAGGGCAAAAATCAAAATCAGAATAGCGCCGCCAAACCAACGCATGACTTTCACTCCGCCGCGCAAAGACACTCAGACATTGAGTCATTCAGGCAGTATCTTTTTATGGTTCAAACGCCGCGCGTCCTGCCGCCTGCATCGTCGGCACTGGCGTTTCGCCAATCACTTCCTCAATCACCTTTGCCGCTGTGATTTTCCGCAACCGGCTTTCCGGTCTTAGAATGACCCGGTGCACCAAAATCACCGTCGCCACGCGCTTAATGTCGTCCGGCTGCACAAAATTCCGCCCCAGCATGGCCGCCATCGCTTGCGATGCTCGAAACAGCGCCAGCGTTGCCCGCGGGCTGGCCCCCAGTGCCAAATCTTCGTTCTGTCGAGTGCGGTGAATGATCTCGACAATGTACCGCCGCACTTTGTCGTCCACGTGTATCTGTCGCACCGCCTGCTGGCACGCGACCAGTTCCTCGGCCCCCGCCACGGCTTTAATCTGCGATAGCGGATGAACTTGCCGCAGCATGTCCAGCATTTTGAGCTCTTCTTCCGGCGTCGGATAACCCAAGCTGAACCGCATCAAGAAGCGATCCAACTGCGCCTCCGGCAGTGGAAACGTTCCTTCGTGATCGATGGGGTTCTGCGTGCCGATGACCAAAAATGGCGGCGTCAGCCCGTGCGTTTGGCCGTCCACCGTCACCCGGCTTTCCGCCATTGCTTCCAGAAGTGCCGCCTGCGTTCGCGGCGTGGCCCGGTTGATTTCGTCCGCTAGCACCAGTTGCGCAAAAATTGGCCCCGGTCGAAATTCAAATTCCGTCGATTTCTGATTGAAAACCGACACGCCTGTCACGTCGGTCGGCAGTAAATCGGGCGTGCATTGAATTCGTTTGAACGTGCACCCGACGCTGGCCGCCAGTGCGCGGGCCAGCATCGTTTTCGCCACACCCGGCACATCTTCCAGTAGAATGTGCCCTTCGGAAAACCAGGCCACCAGCGCCAGAATAATTTGCTGCCGTTTGCCGACAATCACTTGCTCGACATTGGCAATAATTTTCTTCGCCGTCGTAGTGACTTCGACCATCTGCAGCCTGACAAGAAATGAGTTCCCAGCCGCCGAAAAGCGTGCATCGAGAAGACTCAACTCATTGTAGCTGCGGCACTGCGTCCAATAAACAGGCGATCAGCGCTTGACGGGACATTTCGCCATCGCAACCGGTTGAAATTTCTTTCCAATAGCCACCATCGCGAATAGGCCAATTGCACCCAGTAGCCACGCGGCCGGCTCCGGAACGGGTGTCACGCTGGCGTCGAAGGTGCCTGTGCCGCTGGCCGATGCAGAGAAAAAGTATTTAGTGTCGACCGCCAATCCGTTTCCGTTTCCGGCGTTTGCCCAGGAACTAAAGGTCAAAGAAAAGTCTTTTTCTACGTTGTCGTTGAACGTCAAAAAATCGGAACTGTACTGCACGGTATAACCCAGTCCGGTATCGCCGCTGAACTGCGGAGTTCTTCCGTTGATTGCACCCAGAAGTTGTCCAGTAAACGTAACCGTCAGCAGATTGGTTTTCGAGCCGGTTCCTTCTCCCGCTGGCGAATTACGCGTGATGGTAATCGTGTTCGTCACCGTACCACCGCCGCCAAAATTCTGAACACCGACGACGGTACCCAAAACAGATGCGGCCGTAACGCTGCTGGAAGTCATGCTTAGCGTGGCTACTTGGTTCCCAGTTAAATCGGCCGGCATTGCTCCGGCGGCCGACAAAAACGTAAAGTTCACTGGAATCGCGGCTCCCAGCGGACCGCCCGTGCTGGTGCCAAATTGCGAATCGCTTGCAGAGCCATTATCGATATACGAAAAAAGATTTCCGCCAGGATCGGCTTCCGAGAATTGCGCGAAGCTAATGGGCGTTGCCTGGGCAGGTTTCGGAATTGCCGTCAACAAAAAAAGTCCGACGGCTAATGCGCCACACGATGCGCAGTAAGAAGATCGTTGCGCAATAGCGCAACCCGAACGTACATAGTGCCTCATCTCAAATGCCTCCTCTGTTATGCGCGGGTTCCAGCCGCGCTTGTCCCTGCCCAATTCCCCTACAGCTTATCAGAGCCCGCGATCTAAGGAAAGAAAGCATTTCGAGGGGGATGCTTGCTTTGCCTTCTCAAAAAACTTAGTGAAGGAAATTTTTTTGATTGACTGCTTCTATGGTTGTTTTCGAAATATGCCAACCGGGAATCTGGATCAGCTATTCGGCCTATTGAGTCGCTAAATGGACTTGGACGGTTGCGATGCTAGCCGTGATTCCGCATCGACCGGTGTTTGAATCGGCTGCCCGGACGGTAAAGGGGCATTTTTTTGCACTGCGACCAAATGCCTTCCGTAGAAAAACGCAAGCGCCCTGTGAAAGAAGCGGGGAAAGTAGCGCTTAACGCGGGCGCAAACTCTGGCCCGGGCCCCGGTAATAATGTATAACTTGCGTTTTCGCACGCTCCGCCACGCTTGATCGGCAACAAATTCAGCAGTGAGATTGCTCCAAGTCATCCAGTATTTGCCGTCCTCGCGAAGCTGTTCGTTTTGAAACCGACCTCCATTCAGGATATTGGTCGGTACAAAGCCGGGGCAAGACACGCTCACGCCGATGTTAAACGGCCTCAACTCGCCGTATAGCGTTTCCGAAAACGAGAGCACGGCCGCCTTCGACGCGCAGTAAGCGCCAGTCGAAGGGACCGCCGTGAATGCATCCAACGAAGAGATGTTCAAAATATGGGCGCCCGATGGGTTCTGCTTCAGCCAAGGGATAAACTCGTGGCAACCGTACAGAACGCCCCACCAGTTAGTTTGAAAAACCGCGTACCAGTCGTCATCGGTGAACAGCTCCGTCTCACCGGCAGCAGCGATGCCCGCGTTGTTGATGAGCAGATCGAGCTGGGGCCAGCGCTGCGCTAGATCGGCGTGTAGCATTCGCCAAGCAGGGCGATCGCCGACATCCTGAACGAAGCACTCCGCCGAGCCCCCTGCTTTTTCGACGAGCGATTTCGTCTCCGTTAACCCCTCCCCGTTAAGATCGACAAGCGCCAGCCGCCATCCCTCTCGGGCGATGCGAATCGCCAGCGCGCGACCAATGCCAGATGCCGCGCCCGTGATAATGCCGTACAGTTGTACTGTAGACATGCGAAGAAAACCTGCCAAGGAAAAAAACCGGCATTCACTATAGCCCGACTTGGGCTGAAAACAACTGTTACGGGTCACCAAGACCTGTCCCGACTGGAGAAAAGTCGCCCTATGATCATTAGGACGAAGCGCACGCGCCCCATCAAGCCCAGCACGAACTGCGCACTAACGTGACCGTGAGGCAATCGCCAGATTTCCGGCTGCTGCCACTTTTGCCAGAGTTCCTCGATCGGCTGCCTCTGCGCGAGCAAATCGTAGATTCCTTCAATCAATAATATATTCTCTTTCGGGATGACTGGCGTGGACAAAGTCAAATTTAACCGGGTCGTATCCAGTGCTTCTTGTGCCGGCCTTAGCGCCTGGAGCGCTTCCCGAACCCGCCGCCAGACGACCGGTTGGGAGCACCTCGCACACCGGGCACAGTCAGAACGGCACAGGCGAGGCGTGTATCGCTGCACGCAGTCAATCCCGCAAGCCATCCCCCAAACGAAAAACCCAGAAGCTCCACCGAGGGGCTACCTTCAGCAAGCATCCAGCCGGTCAGCGCGCGAATCTCGGCGACGTTCTGTGCCATGGCCCGCGCGAACTCCAAACAATTCTCTTCAAAGGGTCGGCGCGGACGGCGTTGAAGATGGTAGGGAGCGACCAATAGGGCCGCATTGAATCCTGCCCGATTGAACCGGCGGGCAATCAACGGAAGCACGGTGTGATAACCGAGGGCCGGACTGCCATCCAATAGAATGATCACGGGCCTTTCCTGCCAGCGTTCCGCACACCGATAGAGCCGGCCATAAACGATGTTGTTCTCCTCGACTTTGCTCGGGCGCGGCGTGGGAAATCTGAAATGCCGCCGCCCATCAAATTCAATCCGCGCCGGATCGCTTGCGGCGGGAAAAAAGTCCGGCCCATTCAGAAATTCGAGCGCTTCCTCCAATTTCCATTTTGGCTTGGGCGCATGTCTCAGCCCAAAAACCGCGTATGCCACCTGAAGAACTGACCAATCAATGAGTTTTGCCAATGGCGCGATCATTCGTTGTTAAGTTTCTTGCCCTCGCTATCTGGTAATACTTGAGGACAGTGAAGTTACCACCGTCGTTTCTCCTTTGTCGTTCCTGATGAAGCTGAATTGCAGCGGACTATTCACGGCGAAGAAATTCGTGTCCGGCTCGGGGCGACAGGACGGCTGTTGACGCGGATCGCATTGCTCGTTCCCGCCATGAAAGTTCAAATCCCGTCGCCAGTCGCATCCGCAACCAACGACGGGATTTGATTTTGCGCATCAATCGGGGCGAAAGGATTTGAACCTTCGGCCTCTTGGTCCCAAACCAAGCGCTCTAGCCAGGCTGAGCTACGCCCCGGAATTAGCGATCTATCTTAGCGAGCGCGGCTTGGAAAGACAACTGACATATAGTGTACATTAGTACATTACATGTCCGAGATATGCACGCTGCAAATTCCGGGTGAAACTACTCAGCCCGTTTGCGCGTGCGGTAGTGCGCTATGCGTCAATTGCCCGCGAATTCGCTCGAATTCTTCGTGATTGGCGAAGTGAATCACAATTTTGCCTTTCCCCTTCGCCGTTTGGCTAATCTGCACTTTCGTGCCCAGCGCCGTTTTGAATTCCTGCTCCAGCGACGCAACCTGCCGGCTGCGAGTCCGTCGCCGCGATGCACCGGCGGGGTGCGACTCGCCATTTTCGTCCACCACCGTCAATTGCACGTCGCCACTTTGATCCAGGGCCTCCTGCACCATTTGCTCGATCGCCCGCACACTGAGTCCTTCCTCTTGAATCTTTTTGCAGAATTCCAACTGCCGCTCAGGATTCGCTAGCGGCAACAGCGCCCGGGCGTGCCCTGCGCTAATCGAGCCTTTCCGGACCGCTTCTTGCACCTCCTCGGGCAATTCCATTAAACGGATCAGATTCGCTACGGTCGAACGATCAACTGCCAATCGTCCCGCCAATTCTTCTTGTGTGCAGCCATACGTTGACAGGTATTGCTGGAACGAGGCCGCCTTTTCCAAAGCGTTCAAATCCTTGCGTTGCAGGTTTTCAATAATCGCCAGTTCGGCAACTTGTCGATCATCCGCCTCACGCACTTGCGATGGCACTTGCGTCCAACCGGCTTTAATCGCCGCCCGCAACCTTCGTTCTCCCGCAATCAGTTGATAACGATCTCCCAATCGCCTCACCATAATCGGCTGCAGCAGTCCATGATCGCGCAGGCTCTGGGCGAGAGCGTCAAGCTCCGCATCATTGAAATCATCGCGCGGCTGGTGTGGACTCCCATCGATTTCATACACGCTAAGCTGCACAATGCCGCCGGCCGTCGGTTCGACCATTGCAGTCTGCTCGCTTGAAATCGAAGCAGGCTGATCTGCCAGCGGAGCATCACTGCCGCCTTCGCTTGTACTTCCAAATGGATGGCCCAGTAGCGCTTCCAACCCCCGGCCCAATCGACGTGACGTAGTCATGGAAAAATCCTTCTTGAATTTGTTCTGTATCTAGCGGTGTGTTGTTTTGAATATGTTTTGTCGCTGCCTACTGCTTACCGCCTGCCGCTTTTCACGCCGCTTCCAGCACTTCGCGGCACAATTCCATATATGCTTTGGCGCCGCGGCACCGCGGAGCATAATCGATTACCGCCAGGCCATGGCTCGGCGCTTCGCTCACCGCCACATCCCGCGGCACAACGGTTTGAAACACAATCTCGCCAAAAAAATCTCGCACTTGTTGCTCCACTTCGTGCGTCAGTTCCAAACTGTCGTCGACCATCGTCAGCACAATTCCGCCGAATTGCAGCCGTTGCGGTTTGTCTTTCATCACTTGCCGTATCACTTCGATCATCTGTGCTAGACCTTCCATGGCGAAGTATTCGCACTGAATCGGCATGATCACTTCCGTGCTATTGGCCAGCGCTGTCCGGGTTAACTGCCCCAGCGATGGCGGACAATCCACCAAGACAAATTCGTAAGCATTCAAACCGCTGGCCATGTGCTGTTTCAACGTAGCCACCTGGCTCGTCGGGCCGGCCAGTGCCTCCACATCCTGAAAATTGCGGCTTCCGGGCAGCAGTTCCAATCCCGGCGTAGCCGTTGCTAGCAGCGACTCGCGCCATGGAGCCTGCGATACCAACGGATGCCGCGCCCCAGGCTTGTGCCCCACGCCGCTTGTGGCATTGCATTGCGGGTCCAAATCAACCAGCAGCGTGGGCTTGCCGGCCAGCGCCAATCCAACGGCCAGATTGACCGCCGTGGTCGTCTTGCCCACGCCTCCCTTTTGATTCGCCACGCACAAAATTCGGCCCACGCTGGAATTCCCTTTCCATTGCCGTCCATAAAGCCGCGACCGTTGGTCGCGCTACTCCAGTCGGATTCGACTGCTAGCAAATTGGAGGTGACATATGGTCGTCACCTCCAACCGTAATGGATTTTCGGACCGTGGAGGCGTGCGATTGTAGCGAGCTTGCTGAAGGCAGCGGATATCCCACAACCGGTCGTTTCACGTGAAACCCTAGGGTTCCGCAAAACTTCCCGTTCCACGTGAAACACCCAAAATCTGCAAGCGTTGCCAGCACAATATCCAGGCCCACGTGAAACCAGGCCGCAATCCTGCAACTGGAAGCCCGCAGCGCAAGCAAGGAGGAATAGAGCCGCGGCCAACAACCATTCACTCCAGGGGATTAATCACCAACCCGCTGACCAGCTTCGGATAAAAATATGTGCTCTTGGCCGGCATTCTTTCATTGTGCTCGCTGATGCGGCGAATATGTTCGACCGTGGCCGGCATCACCAAAGCGGCCAATTCAAATTGGCCCCCCTGCCCCATTACACCGGTCGCGTCCCGGGTGGCGGCATCCCCCTGCTCCAAACTCTCGACCACTTCGTCAACCGTGTGCACGTACTTTGGCTTTGGCAAATCCTTGGCCGCAAGCAGCATATCGACCACCAGTCGATGCAGCAGCGAAACCCCCAGCCCCTGCCAGTCGGTCGAATGCTCGCTGGCGATTCCGGCCATTCGCTTTCGTCCCTCGCTGGTAACTTTGGCAACCGTCCAGCGTTCGTCCTGCCCGGTGAAGAATCCCAAGCTCCCCTGCTCGCCGGCCGCTTCGATTTCATCCCAAACGCCGGGCGCCAGGTCGGCCCCTTCTCCGGCAATGCGTGTTGTGAATTGCGGCCCCAGTTTCTCGATGAGCCGCTTTGAATCCATCGCCGGCAAGCCGCGAAACAGCCGATGCGTCGGCAACACCAACAGCCCTGGGTCACTCATCCCCACGCACATCATCAGTACAAAATTCGCTGGATGATCGGGCGTCAGCTTTCCCTCCGCCGCCAGTTCGTCTCGATAATTGCACGCGGTTTCGTAGCGATGATGCCCGTCGGCAATGAACAGTGGCTTCGGCCCCATCAGTTCGACCAGCTTTGAAATGACGGCCGCTTCGGTCACCGTCCACATCCGGTGCACCACTCCTAAATGGTCCGTCGCTTCGACCGGCGTCATTCCCGACACAGCCTGTTCCAACAAGTTCTGCGCGGAATTCTTCTCGTCCGGAAACAGGCCGAAAATCTGGCTCAGGTTTGCTCGACATGCCCGCGTCAGCAGCAGCCGGTCTTGCTTCGGGCCAGACATCGTTTCTTCATGCGGATAGATCTTTCCTTCGCCGAATCGCTCCAGCTGGCACCGCACCATAAAGCCGCGCCGAGTATGTTGCTGGCTGGCATACTCGAACGATTGATGATAGACATACACAGCCGGCCGCGGCTCTTCGTACAGCACTCCTTCGCTTCGCCAGTTCTTCAGAAACTTGGCAGCCCGCGAATAGCGTTGGCTCGCGCCCGCATCACTGACGTCGCCATCCCCAGGTTCATCGCGGTTCAATTCCAGCCGAACGATATTCGTCGGGTGCAGTTTGTACAGCGCGTTTTGCAGCTCGGCATCAATCACGTCATACGGTGGGCAAATGACATTCGTCAACGCCCCGACATGCTTCAGGTCGAACCGTAATCCGCGAAAAGGAGCGATGGTCGGCATCAAAATTCGTCCGTGGTTGGTGGGCCCTGGTGGCAAGTTTTCCGCAATGTTTATCGCGCACTCGAATCAGACTGTCAAACCCCCGCTGCATGAAGCAGAACCAGCGCAATAAAAAAGCCGGCGTCTTCGCCGGCTTCCTTGATATGCTAACGACTAATAACAGGCTGCTGCCTAGTACCGATAATACTCCGGCTTGAATGGGCCTTCTTGCGGAATGCCCAAATAGTCCGCCTGCTTGGTGGAAAGCTTGGTCAACTTCACGCCCAACTTTTCCAAGTGCAGCCGCGCGACTTCTTCATCCATTTTCTTGGGCAACACGTGTACGCCCAAGGGGAACTTTTCCGGTTCGGTCCACAATGCAATTTGCGCCAGCACCTGATTGCTGAAACTGTTGCTCATCACAAACGACGGATGTCCCGTCGCGCAACCCAAATTCACCAGCCGTCCCTCGGCCAGCACCAGGATCGATCGCCCGCTGGGGAACGTGTACCGATCCACCTGCGGTTTGATCTCCTGCTTCTTCACGTTCTTCTGGCCGTTTAGCCACGCCATGTCGATTTCCAAATCGAAGTGCCCGATGTTGCACACGATCGAATCGTTGGGCATCGCCAACATGTGCTCGCCGGTGATGATGTCGCGGCAGCCGGTCGCCGTCACAAAAATGTTTCCTTGCGAGGCAGCCTCGTCCATCGTGGTCACTTCGTACCCTTCCATTGCCGCTTGCAGCGCACAGATTGGGTCGATCTCCGTGACAATCACGCGCGCGCCCAGCGACTTCATTGCATGGGCACACCCCTTCCCCACGTCGCCGTAGCCCGCCACGACGACCACCTTTCCGGCCACCATGATGTCAGTGGCTCGTTTGATGCCGTCGGCCAGCGATTCGCGGCAGCCGTACAGGTTGTCGAACTTGCTCTTCGTGACCGAATCGTTCACGTTGATCGCCGGCACTTTCAACTCGCCACGTTCGTGCATCTGGTAAAGCCGATGCACGCCGGTCGTGGTCTCTTCGCTTAGCCCTTTGATGCCCGACAGCAGTTCCGGATACTTCTGATGTACCATCGCTGTCAGATCGCCGCCATCATCCAAAATCAAATTCAGCGGTTGGCCATCGGGAAAGAAAAGCGTTTGCTCAATGCACCAATCGAATTCCTCATTCGATTCGCCCTTCCAGGCGTACACCGGCGACTTGCCGGCTTTTGCGATCGCCGCCGCGGCATGGTCCTGGGTCGAGAAAATATTGCAGCTACTCCAGGTAACCTTCGCGCCCAATTCTTCAAGCGTTTCGATCAGCACTGCCGTCTGAATGGTCATGTGCAGGCAGCCAGCAATCCGCGCCCCGGTCAGCGGTTTGGATTTGCCATACTTTTTTCGCAGCGCCATCAGCCCGGGCATTTCGTTCTCGGCCAGCATGATTTCCTTGCGACCCCAATCCGCTAGCGACAGGTCGGCGACTTTATACGGCAGTTTTTTGGCTTCCACGGTGGCCACAGCGGTCTCCTGCGAAATGTTTGAGAAGAAAAGCGATTTAACTCTTTACTGTACAACCGTTTCCGAATAATGCGAACTGTCTATTCTAAGCGGCGGCCGGCCTTTTCGCAAGCGAAGCGCTCCGCAATCAGCCCTAACTCATTGCGGCAAAAGCGCGTTTCGCCTCGGCGATAAATGCTCGCACCCGATCGGCATCTTTGCGGCCCGGCGAGCTTTCGACCCCGCTAGCAGTATCCACCGCATCGGGCCGCACTATCTGAATTGCTTCCGCGATGTTCTCCGGCGTCAATCCACCGGCCAACACCAGCGGAATATTCAACGTGCGATTTTCTCGCCACCGCGCAATCGCCTCCCAATCCGTGGTTTCGCCAGTGCCCCCATATTCGCCTGTCTTGTGCGCATCAATGAGCACCGCATCGGGCAGAGAACCCAGCGCCCCGCACTGCTGCAGATACTCATCGATCGGCCCGGCACCTTCGCGCCCCCAACGTAGCGCGCGCATGATCGGCAGACCCAGCTGTGCTTTGACCTGTCTGACAAATTCCGGCGTCTCATCGCCGTGCAATTGAATCCAATCGAATTGTGGAGCGCCATTGTGAAATCTATACTTGCCGGTAAACGGAGTTTCGCTTGGAGCCTTGCCGAGTAGAAACCGTCTGTTTGTTCTCGTGAATTCGATTTCGTCCGGTGTTGAGTTTACAAATACTCCGACAAGCGTTGGTCTTAATTGCATCGGCAATCTGCAAAATACTTCAATCCCGGTGCGAAGTGCTGCTGCTTGTTCGATTGATACACACCGTTTGCTTTCGGAATAGAAATTCACCCCGATTGCATTTGCACCGTCCGTTAGAGCGCATCCAGCATCAACGGCGCTGGTCACCCCGCAAATTTTGATTTGAAACGGCAATTGGCCCATCAGCACACCATACAAAAAATCACGCCGGAAATCGTCCGTTCCCATTATACGCTAGCACCCGCTGCGGGCTTCTACATAGCCCGACTGTGCCAGTCGGGAATACACCCGGCCAACGAGCCCGTTAAAAACCCCTTCATGCCTCCTTTAACTTTGCGCCGATACCAAACGATGTGTGCCAACTTGCGCACCGAACCCACTGCCCGCCGCCAACTGCCTTCTGCATACCTCAAATGCCCGATACCGGAAAAACAACCTGGCGACGTTTATACGTATTTGTCGCCGTTGCGCTGGCCGTGTTCTTAGCGGCAATGAGCGGCGTAGGGCTGGTTTGCCACGGCTTCGCAACAGCGCCTGTGAACGGCCAGCAGATATCCGCCGCCCACCGATCGTCTACCCAGTCGCTGTCTGTGCCGCCCGAATTGAAAACCGCACTGGCTGCTGCACAACAACAAGGTAAGCAGGCCTATCAGGCTGTTCAAACCGCGGTCGATCAATATCAAGCGACGGACGTCGAAATCCAGGATTTACTCAATGCTCATTTTGACGACCTTCTACACTCCGTCGAAATGGCCGCCGCTCAAAACACGGCGCCGTCTACTGAGGCCCAGCCCACTACTCCTCAGTCCGATACAGCTTCGGACTCGCCTCCCGCGCTCGTTCCGGAACTCACCGGTCCGTCTTCGCCACAATCAATCATCAATCCGCGCTGGCAGGACCTGGAAGATCAAATCGTTCAACTGCGTGCCCGCCGCACTGTCCTAACCGATACGCTGCTGCCCACGCACCCCACGATCCAAAAACTTGATTTATCGCTCGACGATCTCGAGGGGAAAATCCGCGACGTTCCGAAAGAAATTCCCGGTCCAGTGTCCGTAAATCCGCCGCTCTCGCCACCCACGCCAATTGCCGCGCAAGATGCGCCAACCGCTCCAATCGCCGCGCAGCCATCGACAATTCTGGCTGCCCTCCTCCCCCGCTGGCAAAAAACGGCTGACGATTATCGTGAACTAACCAACCGCTTGCAAACGGAAAAAAGCCAGTGCTACGAAGCGCTAAATCACGAAAGCGCCGCCTGGCAACGTAAAGCCGAAATTCCCGCCGACTACATCGCCAGTCTCACCACGCGAAAAACACCCGTCCAATACCGTGGGGCGGACCCAATCGTCGCAATCTATGCGTGCGGGTTTCTCGCACTAATGATTGCCACGCTAGTCGCCCGCGGCGCTCAAGTATCGGAATCGGTTTTTCAAACTGCGGCCCAAGTCCGCCAGCGATTGGCGCTCACCATTCTGGCTTTTCTACCACGACGATCCGATTACAAGCCTCGGGAAAACCCGCTTCGCGAACCTCACTGGATTCGCCGCACCCTGCTGGCTGCCGAGTTGTATTTAGCGGCCCTCGCCCTGTTGCTGACAGTGCTATCGCTGGTCGACCACCAATTCTTTGGCCATTTGCTGGCAAATCCCCTGGCCGCCTGTTCGCAAAAGTTCTGGTCATAGCAATCAGGCGTTGCTAGCACGACGCTTCTAATCCGCCGCATCGCCGCCAGCCGAACCTATTTAACAGCGTCCGAAGTTTGGCACGCTCCCCAATCAGGTCCACGATGTACGAATCCTTTTTCGGTTTTAGCCAGCGCCCCTTTGCCGCCGCAGCTTCCGCGAGTCGATATTTTCCCGGCAACGCCGTCGAAACCGCTCGACAAACGCTGGCCCGCATCATCGACCGCGCCGAAGGCGTGGGTTTGCTCACGGGCCCGGCCGGCACGGGCAAATCGTTGCTCTGCCAGGTTCTCGCAGAGCAATTCCGCCGCTCGCTCCAGGTGGCGCTGCTGGCCAGCGGTCAGTTGTGCACACGCCGTGCGTTGCTCCAAGCCATTCTCTTTGAGCTCGGCCTGCCGTTTCGTGGAATGGAAGAAGGCGATCTGCGATTGTCACTGGTCGATTATCTTTCGCCTCGCGCCAAATTATCGGCCGCCGCCAATCCCGCGCAATCAACAACCGCGGCAGATACCGCCCTTTTGCTGATTGTCGACGAAGCTCACACGCTCCCCCTTCGTCTGTTGGAAGAACTCCGCCTCATCACAAATTTAGTCCGCAACGGGCAACCCCGGGTCCGGCTGGTGTTGGCTGGCGGCCCGCAATTGGAAGAACGTTTTGCCAGCCCGAAACTCGAATCGTTCAACCAGCGCGTTGCCGCCCGCTGCTATTTGGAGGCGCTGGACCGGCAGCAAACCACCGATTACGTGCGGCAGCAAATCGGGCAATGTGGCGGTCAGGCCGATGCCATTTTCACTTCCGATGCGTTGGACGCCATCGCCCAAGCCACCGACGGCATCCCGCGGCTAATCAATCAGGTGTGCGACCATGTTCTGCTGCTCGCCTATGCTGGCGGCGAGCGCCAAATCAATTCCGCCGGAATCGAAGAGGCCTGGGCCGACTTGCAGCAATTGCCCACCCCGTGGAACTCCGCGGCCGGCGCGCCGCCCCTAGAACAAGAAAAAAACGTCGTCGAGTTTGGCAGCCTCGATGACGAGCTGTCTGATGAATTGCCAGCCGCCGTGCCGTTCCGAGCCTTCGATTCCGCGCCGCCGACATTGCTGCATCCCGGGCAGTCCGGACCGCTGGAAAACTTGCGGCAGATCTCCGCCCAAATGGCCGAACTAAACGACGACAGTTTTCAACCGATCGGCGAGTTTAAAACCGAAGTCGAATTGGCCTTCCCCAATTCCACGAATCCATTTCATGAGAACTTCGACCACGAAGAAGTTGTCATCGACCGCTACACTACACTCACCTCCGACGCCTTGGCCAATCGACCCCTGGTCCGCACTGCGGAAAGTCAACAACTCGCCGCGCTTTTGGCGGCCGCCGACACCACGGGCCGAAAACCATCCATGGCCATCGCACCTGCCACTTGGCCGGGTGGTGTTCCAACACCAGCGCCCTCGAAACCGATAACATCAGCTTCAAATCCGACAGCTTCACAGAGTTCCACTCCGTCGGCCACCGGCGCGCTCACGGAAACTGCCGCCGGCGACGAGGATTTAATCGTCATCGAAGAAACACCCCAGCGGCAATTCACGGCGTCTACAAAACCCGCCGCCAAAGTCCGCCGTCAGGAATACCGTCAACTGTTCGCTCAATTGCGCCGCGGCTAGCAACCGGATAGTTTTCCACAATTCTCACAGTTCGAATTCATGAGCCTGCTCCTCAAAGCACTGTCGCGGGTCGATCGGCAGGAACATGCTCCGGTAGTCGAAGCTAAAAATACCACGGTCGAGCCGGCGATTCCCAACGTCGCCCCTTTAATTCCCAGCGACGTTTTGTCTGGTCCTGCGGAATTGGAAAACGCAGCGGAACAAACCGCCGCTGCCGCCACCTTCCAGCCGCCCGCAATCGATCAAACTCCGATCATCGATCAGGTTCCTGTCGAACAACCGGCTCTTCACCTACCATCGGCCGAGATAGAAGCAACTCCGACTCCTACGATGGTCCTGCCGTCCATCGAAACCACCCTTCCGCCCATCGAAACGCCGCCGTCTGAGAATAGCCCAGTGTTCTTGCCATCCGATGCTGTTTCGGCCAGTGAGAGCTACGACGAACTCACTTCGGAACCAATCTGGCAGCAGTTAGCCGAACTGCAAGATTTGGTTTCCACCGACTTCGACCGCTTCAATGTCGATCATCTCGATTCCACGAATTCCATTGAAGTCACGAAGACAGAAGAGTTGGAAATCGATGCGATTGACGTCGACGCACCTAATATCGCTCCACTTCCGCAACCATACGCGCCGGAAGTTGTCTCGCCGTCACTGCCATCGGTAGCTCCGTTTGTTCCGCCAGCGCAAACATTCACTCCGCCCTCGCATCCGTCTCCGACTACTCCCCTCGCTGTCGAGCCATCAGCGCGTGCCCCTATAGCACCCATCGCTGCAATCTCTCCGCCGCCGTCGACGCCATTGTCGCGGATGCCGCCCACCCCGCCGCTTAACTTCAGGCCGGAATTCCGGGAACTGCGCGATCAGTTGCTCTCGCGGATCAATATTGCAAAGCATCCCACCTTGCTATTGGTTGATGCCGGCCAAAATATCGGCGATAGCTCATGGCTGCTGCCGCTTGCGGCGAGTATCATCGAGAAATTGAACGCCGCGAATCGAGATAAGTTGCCGCAAATCTTGCTTGTCGAAGCCGCCGGCTCCGATTGCGGCATTGCACAAACACTCGGCCTCGATGCACACCTTGGCTTGAACCATGTTCTTGCCCGCCGCGCCGATTGGCAAACCACCGTTCAATCGACGCCGCATCCTCAGATCAAACTGCTCGGCCGCGGCGCCGGTCAACTTCGCTCGAGCGATTTCAATCGTCTCGCGAAATGCTGGGCCGAGTTGAGTTTGCAGTTCGATCTGATTTTGGTAGCCGCCGGACCAGTCTACGAGCCTCATACCGCCGACCAAATTCAAAACTCTTCCATTAGCTCCGCAACCATTTTTTTCCCGCTGGCAGCCGCGGCAATTCTCTGCATCGAGCTGAACGGCACTTCCCAAGCCGCCGCCATCGAGGCCAAAAGCTTGCTCGATGCTCGCGGCCTTCAAGTGCTAGGCTGTATTGTGCAGCCAACCTAGGCCGCTCAACCACGCATTAGCAAAAACGAGCTGGTCTAGGAGGCGTCGCAATGATCGCAAATCCCAGCAAAACGCTGGTGATGACCGCCACGTACAACGAAATCGAAAACCTACCACAGTTGGTTAACGAAGTTTTTGGCGTCGCCCCGCAAGTCGATCTTCTCGTGATCGACGACAACTCGCCCGACGGCACCGGCCGTTGGTGCGATGCTCAGTCCGCCGCCAACAAAAAAATCCATTGCCTTCATCGCAGCGGGAAATTGGGCCTGGGCACCGCTATTATCGCGGGCATGAAATTCGCCATCCAGCACGGCTACGATCACGTCCTGAACATGGACGCGGATTTCAGCCACCACCCCCGATACATTCCCGCCATGCTCGCCGGCATGGATCCGCCGAATCAACCGGCGGTCGACGTAATGATTGGTTCCCGCTATGTTCCTGGCGGCGGCACCGTGGGTTGGCCGCTCAAACGCAAGCTAATGAGTCGGGCAGTGAATTTATATGCCCGTTGGCTCCTCTGGCTAAAACCCAAGGATGTTAGTGGCGGCTACCGCTGCTACCGTGTTTCAAAGTTGAAAGAGCTGCCGCTGGATCAAATCCGCTCCCGCGGTTATTCGTTCCAGGAAGAAGTCCTGTGGCTGCTCCGCCGCCGCAAGGCTCGTTTTGGCGAAACCCCGATTATCTTTGCCGACCGCGCGCGCGGCCAATCAAAAATCAACCGCGCCGAAGCCTGGTCCGCCCTCCGCATCATTCTGCAACTCGGCTTGCGAAACCTCGTCGGTCGCTAGAATACGGAATTCACTAGCGACCGGAGTTCCACTATCTCTGCCGAATTGACCACAACTAGGCCGCACATCATTTACGATACTGTTGTCATCGGCGCCGGCGCTGCGGGTTTGATCGCTGCAGAACGCGCCGCCTCCCGCGAGCTGAAAACGCTGCTGCTGGAGCGGAATCGCAAGCCCGGTGTCAAAATCTTGATGTCCGGCGGCACCCGCTGCAATATCACCCAAGCTACCGATCGCCGAGGCATCGTCACCGCCTACGGACCGCCCGGCCGGTTTTTGTATTCGGCCTTGGCGGCGCTTGGGCCCCAGGAACTTGTCGATCTGATCGAGGGTGAAGGCGTGCTCACTAAAATTGAAGAGACAGGAAAAATTTTCCCCGTCAGCAACAAAGCTGCCGACGTACTGATGGCTTTTCTGAATCGCCTCCATCGCAGCGGCTGCGAACTGGCGTTGGACGAATCGCTGGTCGATTTACAGCCAACTGCAGACATCGCAGCCGACAACGGCTGTTTTCACCTAACAACATCAAAGCGCTCGCTCTTCGCCAGCCGCGTCATCGTCACTACCGGCGGCCAATCGTATCCGGGCAGCGGAACCACAGGCGACGGCTATCGCTGGGCAGCGGCAATGGGACACTCCATTGTTCCGCCCAGGCCGGCACTGGTGCCGGTCACCACTTCAGCTCCGTGGGTCCGCGAACTCTCGGGCGTCACCATTCCTGATGTCGAAATCCATTTGCTCGAGCCAAATTCAAATCCATCCGACCAAAAGTCACACCTGCTCGATACCCGCCGTGGATCGCTGCTGTTCACACACTTCGGATTATCGGGACCAGTGATCCTCGATATCAGCCGCCACGTCAGCGGCCATCCCCGCCCTCAATCGTTGCAACTCCAGTGTGATTTCCTGCCCGACCTTAAACCCGTCGATCTGGACGCTCAGCTTCGCCAGCAAGCCGCCGGCGAAGGCAAAAAACAAATCCTCTCGCTCGTATCCGAATTGTTGCCCCGCCGCTTAGCCGAACTTCTACTGAACGACGCAGGTCTTCCCAGCGACAAAAAAGCGGGCGAGCTAAGCAATACCAACCGCACGGCCCTGGTCCGCGCGCTCAAGCAATTCCCGATTCCCGTTACCGGCACCCGCGGCTTCGCCAAAGCCGAAGTCACAGCCGGCGGTGTCTTGCTTGACGAAATCGATTCCAGCACGATGCAAAGCAAATTGGTTCCGGGCCTGTATTTTGCCGGCGAGGTGCTCGATCTGGACGGCCCTATCGGCGGCTACAACTTCCAAGCCGCCTTCAGCACAGGCTGGCTCGCAGGAATGAGTGTGTGACCAAAATACAACGTCGGGTCACGAAACTCTTATTTCTTTTCTCCCAACAGCTCGGCCACTTTCGGCTCAATCGCCTCAGCCCACACTTCGTAACCGTGGGTATTCGGATGCAAATATACGTCGTCATACATAACGTCTTTGCTTAAGGCGCCGTCGGGCCCCAGAAATTTCGGACCGATGTCCATGTAGAAAATCATCTTGTCATCGGCCATACGCGAAGCCAATTGGCTCGCTTCAGCGTTCTTTTGCCGCTGCTTCATCGTGGCCTCTCTTGCGGCCGCAATCTTCACAGGCAGTTCGCTCGCGTCGATTTCTTTTTGTCCATTTCTCGTAACAATTTTCGTTAATTGCTCGTCGGTGGTGGCGCCGCGTGGAAAAATGGCTAGCAGCAGTATTTTCGTCTCCGGCAGCTTCTCGCGCACTTCTTTCACGATTGCCTTGATACCGTCTGCGATTTCTTCCGCCGTGTTGTCGTTGTTATTGGAGTTGTTCGTGCCGATCATAATCACTGCCAGTTTCGGATGAATCCCGTCGATGTTCCCATTATCCAATCGCCACAGCACATGCTGAGTCCGGTCGCCGCCAACACCGGCGTTCATCGCTTTGCGATTGCCGTAATACTTTTCCCAAACGCTTTTGCCTTTGCTGGCCCAGCCTTCGGTAATCGAATCGCCAAGGAACAGCAAATCAACGTCGCCTTGCTTGGCCCGCTCGTTAATCTTTTCATGTTTGGCAGTAGTTCCTGAATGAAAAACCGACGTCATGGCCGAATTCGTCTTCGTCACAATGGCCGTGGCAGAATCGTCGGCACCCTTTAGCCGACTCACGGAAAACAGCGCGGCGCCGCTCGCCAGCACAACAGACCATTTCCAGCGGTGCAACAATTTCATGATTTGTCCCCCCGTTTTTTGGTGGTTTGTAACCATCATTGGTGTAGCGCCCGCATTAGCATAAATCTCGTCGGTTCGAAACGCTAGCCACGCCATGTTCTGAGGAACCCGCTCGAGAACCAACTTCGACCTACCTCGATTGTGTGGTTTATAAAAGATTTATTAGCACGTGGAGCTGATGCCGCACCGATAAAAACTCGTCGCACAAGAATCACAACTTGTTGCGTTCCGCTGCCGCAGAAGCTACTATTTTATTAACGCTATATCTGACGTAGCGAAGGGGCATCCGCCGAGGCCTTCCGGAACGATTCAAAGTGCGCCGCTATTTGCGTTACATCTTCGCGATATTTATTGCGCTCGACGTTATCGTATTGGCCGTTATCATACGGGCTAAAGAGGGAACTCCCCTCAGCGGCGCTCTCGTCGAGATTCGCAACGCCGTTTTCAGCAAATTTGTCTCGGATCCCAGCGAACTTGAAGCGCCGCCGGCCGAACTTGCCAAACACGGATTTCTAACCGATTCTCCCGAACAATGCGCCAAATGGAAGGAAATGTTTGATAGCGGCGTTCGATTTCGTGATGTGTTTCAGCAGTTGGAGAAGATGTCGTCTACAGTTGAAAAAGCTAAGCTGATCGCGCTAAGTTATTCGCGCAACGGCAGCCCTAACGACTCTAGCGGACACCCTGTGCGCCTCTATGATAAAACAGCCGACCTGCTCTTCAAAATTGCTACGATCAAGGAACCTCGCGGTGTATGTAGCGATCACGCCCAAGTGTTTACGGCATTGTGCAGTGTGGCCGGGATCGACTCCATGGAAGTCACCTGCGCGCACACCACTTCAGCCATCTATTGTCCGGAATTGAAAAAGTGGGTTTGGATCGATTCTGAATACGCCCTGCTGGCGAAGAGACCAAATGGCGAATACATGTCGCCTTTGGAAGTCCGTGACGCAAACCTTCACGGCGAACCGTTCGACTACGAATTCTTTGGAACGCCGGACCATGTTTTCGCTAAAATGGACCCGCGGTCTCACGACGTATATCGTCCCGAAAGCTTTTGTCCCGTGTTCGGCGTAGAGTGGGGAAGTGATGAACTCACTCGGGATTATTACAGTCGCCAATTCTTGATTGTTCCGCTGCCCATCCGGCAGCTTATAGACATCTTGTTCGGAGTGCATCCCACTTACCGATATCTCAACGACGATCCGGCACTTGCCGAGAAATACTTTCTAATACGCTTGGCCAGCTACTTCGTCTTGCTCCTATTTTTGATTGGCAATCTGGCGTTTCCAGCCTATTATCTGGTCGCGGCTATCCGACGTCGCTTAGAGCGCCCGGCACGTACAGCATCGGCTCACGCCGTGCTCTCTGAGATCGTGCTCGAACCGCACGGCCAAAATATGGCCGTGTAAGGCCCCGGCACTCCGCCTATACTGACCAAATCGCTGTCGCTGCATTCAGACCTCGGCAAAGACGTCGCTGATTAGTCCGTTGTGGCTCTCCTCCGGGTAGCACCATGTTCTTTCGAAGCGTTGCCATGGGGTCAATTAAGCATATCACTGCCGCATTGCTGCTGGCCGCTTCGTTTCCACTCCCTGCGCAAGCCGATCAAACCGTTACGCTCCAAGTAGCTTCCGGCACACACGATCGAAGCAATACACCTGTACGCCTTGAGATCGCCGTCGATCCAGCACTCAAAAACGCCGCCTGGGCAATGCTGAGCGACGATGCCGGCCACACGTTGATCGGTCAAGTCACTGCCCCCAGCTTGCTGGCCACGCCGGCCGCCGCCAATGGCAATCAGATCGCTCGCGAACTGCATTTCATCCTGCCCGATCTAAAGGCCAACCAAACCGCCAGCTATTCCGCGGCTTTGTCGAACGTCCCGCAAGTCGAAGGCGTACCTCCTGAGTTCCACTGGCACGATACGCCGGGCGACCACGACGATTTACTCTTCGGCGACCGCGCCGTGCTGCGCTACATGTATCATCCGCTCGACGAGTCGTCCCCATACGCCCGCCTGGAAACGTTCAAGCCGTATCATCACGTGTTCGATCCCACCGGTGAAATCCTGCTCACCAAAGGTCCCGGCGGATTGTGGCCGCACCATCACGGCGTTTTTTATGGTTTTCGCGAAGTCACTTATGACGGCGACAAGAAATGCGACATCTGGCATTGCCCGGCCGCGTTTCAGCAGCACGCTGCGTTTCTCGCCAGCGAAGCCGGACCAGTTCTCGCCCGCCAATTGCTGGAAATCAATTGGATTGCCGAACCCAAGCTAAGCAAAGGCGCTACAGGCGACGATCCCAACCGAACATTTGCCAAAGAACAGCGCGAACTTACCGTTTACAACATCCCAGGCGGCACGCTGATTGAATTTGCTTCGCGATTGAACGCCATTCTGCCGGCGGTCCATCTTGATGGCGATCCGCAGCATTCCGGCCTCCATTTCCGCGCCAGCGAAGATGTCCATTCCCTGGCCGACAAACAAACGTACTTCCTGCGCCCCGACGGCAAAGGTCCGCTGACCGAGCACGAAGACAAAGCAAACCCGGGCGACGAAACGCGAAATTGGGATGCAAAAACCAAAGATCCTCGCACCGTAAATATGCCCTGGGATGCGATGAGCTTCGTCGTCGGGGGCCGGCGCTACACCGTGGCCTATCTCGACAACAAAAATAACCCAAAAGAGTCTCGCGGCAGCGAACGCGCTTACGGCCGCATCGGCTCTTACTTCGTCGCCGATTTGACCGACACGCAAAAACCTCTCGACGTCGATTACCGACTCTGGATTCAAGCCGGCGAAATGACCGTTGACGGCTGTGCTGCCCTCGACGGCGATTTCGACGACCCACCAATCGTCACCCTGAAGTGACGCATTTGACAGCGTCTTGCCGACCGCTCTAGAATCGCCCTTCTCTCGACGGCGTTTTTTTCCTTTTCATCAGTGGCGGGGAGTTATCGTCATGGCGCAGCCGGCGAAAGCAGTCGCGAAATCGGAAACGACATCCGCAACTCAATCCGGCCGGCTCGACACGGTCATGAACGAAGCCCGGCTCTTTCTGCCGCCCACAGAATTCGCCGCCAAAGCCCGCATTAAATCACTGGCCGAGTACGAAAAACTGTGGAACCAGGCCGCTGCTGACACCGAAAAATTCTGGGGGAACTTAGCGGGCGAACTCCACTGGTTCCAGCCGTTCGCTAAAATACTCCAGTGGAAAGAGCCATTCGCCCAATGGTTCGTCGGCGGAAAAACCAACGCCTCGTACAACTGCTTGGACGTCCATCTCAATTCCGCCACGCGCAACAAAGCCGCTATCATTTGGGAAGGCGAACCGGGCGAGCAGCGAACTCTGACCTACCAAGAACTGCACCACGAGGTTTGCAAGTTTGCTGCCGCGCTCAAATCGCTTGGATTAAAAGCCGGCGACGTCGCTTCGATCTATATGCCAATGACGCCGGAACTGGCCATCGCTATGTTGGCCTGTGCCCGCATCGGTGTGGTCCATTCGGTCATTTTCGGCGGCTTTTCCAGCGAAGCGATTGCCGACCGCAATAACGACGCCAAAGCCAAACTCGTAATCACCGCCGATGCCGGCTGGCGTCGCGGCCAACAACTTCCGCTCAAGGCAAATGTCGACGCCGCGCTGGCCAAATCCCCCACGGTAAAAAATTGCATCGTACTGCGGCGTGTCGGCATTCCCATCGATATGCAAGCCGGCCGCGATCACTGGTGGCACGAACTAATGTCGGCCGCCCCTGCCGATTGTCCGGCCGAACCGCTCGATAGCGAAGCCCCCCTATACATCCTCTATACCAGCGGCAGCACCGGAAAACCTAAAGGCATTAAGCACACCACCGCCGGCTACAATCTGTTCGTCAAAAAAACGTTTGAGTGGGTTTTCGATCATCGCGATGAAGATGTGTTTTGGTGTACCGCCGATTGCGGCTGGGTTACCGGTCACAGCTATGTGGTTTATGGTCCGCTGTCCGCTGGTGCCACGGTGTTCATGTACGAAGGCGCGCCGAACTGGCCCGATGAAGGCCGTTTTTGGCGCCTCATCGAAAAATACCGCATCACGATTTTTTACACCGCGCCGACCGCCATTCGCTCGTTCATCAAATGGGGCGATCATTGGGTCGACAAGTGCGATCTATCTAGCCTGCGCCTGCTGGGTACGGTCGGCGAAGGAATCAATCCCGAGGCCTGGATGTGGTATCACAACAAAATCGGCCGCCAGCGCTGCCCCATAGTCGACACTTGGTGGCAGACCGAAACCGGCGGCATCATGATGAGCCCGCTCCCCGGCGCCATTCCCACCAAGCCTGGCAGTTGCACCAAGCCACTCCCAGGCATCGTGCCGGCGATTGTCGATAGTTCCGGCCGCGAAGTCCCTCAGGGCCACGGCGGCTGGCTGGTTATTAAAAAACCCTGGCCCGGCATGCTTCGCGGTATCTGGGGTGACGATGCCCGCTATCAGGAGCAATACTGGTCCAAAGTGCCGCACATGTATTTGGCCGGCGACAATGCCCGCTGCGACAAAGAGGGTTACTACTGGATCATGGGCCGCATCGACGACGTCCTGAATGTGGCTGGCCATCGCCTGAGCACCATCGAAATCGAAAGTGCCTTAGTCAGCCACCCCGCCGTGGCTGAAGCCGCCGCAGTCGGCCGTCCGCATGAACTCAAAGGCGATGCCGTCGCCGTGTTCGTCGTCCTCAAAAGCGGCGAAGCCGGCCAAAAACTACGCGACCAACTCAAGCAACACGTCCGCAAAGAAATCGGCGCGCTGGCCGTCCCCGACGACATTCGCTTCACGGCAACGCTCCCCAAAACCCGCAGCGGTAAAATCATGCGCCGCCTCTTGCGCGACATTGCCAGCGGGAAAGAATCCACCGGCGACACCACCACGCTGGAAGATTATTCGGTGCTCGCCAAACTCCGCGATAACGAGGAATAACTTCCCCACTCATTGCGGCCTCGGCTCCGTTCCATGCAGCAATTATTAATGCCGTTCCGGCTGCTGCGAGAGCCGCCATGGTTATCGTCTGAAATCAATGCCCCGGGCGCGTGAAGCCTATCGATTCCGTATCGCCCGGCCTCATCTCCCTGGGAATCGCCGCCTAGGCAATTTATTATTTGTGGCATCGCGCGTAATGTCAGTGGCCTAAAAATTCTCTTGCGATTTGATTCCGATCAGTTACAGTGTTCATACGTACATATTCGTTTGTTGCCGATGAATCACTCTACCTCACGCACCATTTCGCACCAAACAATGCGTCCAAAACCCTACGGAAATGAAAGTAAATTCCCTTAATATTGCGCCCGCCGAAATCCATTTCACGCGAGAATTCCAGAACGGAAATCGCGGCGCAGCGCGCAAAACTACCCGAATTTTGCACCAGAAAGTGGGACCCCCGGCCACGCGCAAAATTACCGCGCAAAACTCCCTCCGCGCATAAAAAAGCCCAGGGGTCGCACCCCTGGGCTTTGGAATCTCTCTGCTATCCTAACCTAATTCACCTACTCACCACTCACCTACTCATTCCCTCCTCACTCGGGAAACAACTTCGTCGACAAATATCGTTCGCCGAGGTCGGGCAGCACGACCACGATCAGTTTGCCTTTATTTTCCGGCTTTTTCGCGATTTCAATGGCGGCCCAGGCGGCGGCGCCGGAGCTGATGCCGCACATCAGGCCTTCCTGTTTGGCCAGTTGACGGGTCGTTTCTGCGGCATCCTCATCCTGCACTTGCACCACGTCGTCGATAATGTCGACGTTCAGCACGTCGGGAATGAAACCGGCGCCCAGTCCCTGAATCGTATGCCGGCCCGGTTTGAGCGGTTGGCCGGCGCGGCGCTGTGTAATCACGGGACTATTAACCGGCTCGACGGCAATCATCTTTACACCGGGTTTTCGCTTTTTCAATACTTCGCCCACTCCCGTAATGGTGCCGCCGGTGCCGACGCCGCTGACGACAATATCGACCTGGCCATCAGTATCCTTCCAAATTTCCTCGGCCGTGGTTTTGCGGTGGATTTCCGGATTAGCCGGATTTTTGAACTGCTGCGGCATGAAGTAGTTTTTGTTTTGTGCCAAAAGTTCTTCCGCCTTGCGAATCGCGCCCGGCATGCCCTCCGCGGCGGGCGTCAGCACAAGTTCCGCGCCCAATGCCCTGAGCATCCGGCGGCGCTCCAAGCTCATGCTTTCTGGAAGAGTGACCATCAGTTTGTAACCGCGGGCCGCACACACATAGGCCAGGCCGATGCCGGTGTTGCCGCTGGTGGGTTCGATGACGACCGTGTCCTTGTTAATTTTACCGTCGCGCTCCGCGGCGTCGATCATCGCCCGGCCGATGCGGTCTTTCACACTCCACAACGGATTGAGGTTTTCCATTTTCGCGGCCACCGTGGCTCCGCAGCCGGCGGTGATGCGGCGCAGTTTGACCAGCGGCGTGTTGCCGACGCAACGAGTAATATCTTGTTTAATTCCGGACGGAGTCGACGCGGTGACGGTAGCCATGTTCAAACCTCACTCATTCTGGAGGGCGAAAAAAGAAGTGCGGACTTTGGCGGCGCTAGCCGGAAAATCCAGCCGGATTATAAATCTTATACAAACCGCTGGTCAACGCCTGAAGCATGTTATAGTTCACTGGCAAGGTGACCATCCTGAATCACGATTTACCTATTAACAGCCCGCTAATGAACCGCGACGAACCCTCGTTGGTGATCGTATCGCTAACCAAGCGGTTGCTGCCCTGGATTTTGGGCAGCACGATCTACACCATCGTCGTGGGCGAAATCATCGAGCATTTTCCATTTGCCAAAATCGGCTGGGGCGGCGAAATCGCAGTGGCCAACGGCGTCATCTTGGGCGTACTGTTGGGCTTGCGGAACCGAGCCGCTTATGACCGCTGGTGGGAAGCCCGGCGGCTGTGGGGGCAATTGGTCAACGACAGCCGGAACCTAGCCTGGAAGGTGCGCAGCTATTTGCCTCAGCCAGCGATTGCCGCCGCGCGATTTCCGCAATTGCTTTCTGGCTTTGCCGAAGCCCTCAAGAACCATCTACGCGGCGGAGGACAGCTGCAACAGATTGCGGGCTTCGAAAACAGTTCCGATCAGCCGCTGCATGTGCCGTCTTATCTGGCCGGGTGTGTGATCGGCTGCATTGCCCAATGGCAGAAAGACGAGTTGATCGATCCGCGCACGATGCAAGTGCTCGACGTTCATTCCCGATCGCTTTTGGATATTTGCGGCAGCTGCGAGCGAATTCGCAATACGCCGGTCTCGGCTTCTTACCGGACGCTGTTGCGTTTGGGTCTGGCGATGAATGTAATTCTGGCGCCCTGGTATACGCTGTTGGATTTTGGTCTGTGGTGCATACCGATCTTGCTAACATTCATCTTCTTTGTGATCGGCTTGGAGATTGTCGACACCGCGGTCGAAGAACCGTTCGGCATGGAGCTGGACGACCTGCCGCTGGAGCGTTATTGCCAGACCATCCGCGAATCAGTGACTGAGATTTTTTCCGAACCCTCCAGCGCAATATCGAATGCGACTACATGAAAGCCGGCAACGATTTGATCCGGCGGTTCAATTTCGGTACTGTAGCAGGCGGACACGGAAGCGCAAGTCGTGCACGTCTTCCTGCAATTGCAGCAGTTCCCATTGAGCGGCTTCCTGCGGCGTAACCTTGCCTAGCAAGCCTGCAACTTGCAGGCGAGCTTTCGCCAGGTCGACGTCGGCCTGGCGACGATCGAGCTCGGCCTTGCTAATGGCGCCGGGTACGCGGGAATTGACAGTTTGGGCCTGCTGTAGATTTTCCTCTGCAAACGACAAAGCGTCTTTAGCGGCCAGCGTATACGGGTTGTCGGCTCCTTCTGCAATCGGTCCCTGCATGGCACTGACGCGAGCTTGGGCCATGGCGACGTCGCTTTCTAGGCCGCGAACCACGGAGCTGGGAATGGTTTCGGGCGCTCTGGCATTCGCTTCGCGCGCCTTTGCCAAGTCGGCCTGAGCCACTTCTAACACGGCTTGGGCGTAAGCAGTTTTGGCCTGCTTCCAACCGTCATTATCTTTATCCTCAGCGCTCGCGACGGTTTTGAGGTCGCTAATCGAGGACAACATCCAGACCATCGTCATCACTACAAACGCCCAAACGATTTTTGTTTTCATGGTTTTTCTTGGCGCCGTAAACTCGGCGCTGCTCCTGCAATTGGAATGTCTTTGAATATTTGTTTTTTCGCGGGCAATCAGCGAAATCCGCGGATTTCCGCCTCAGCAAGCGTAGCACATGGCAGAGGGCGACAATGCCGCCGCCGAGGCCAATTCATCGCAGTGCGATGGGCAGGAAGGTCAAAATCGGCAAAGAAAGACGGCCCTACGGAAACGATTATTCCACGGGCGGCATTGCCATGTGTTCTACCGGATGCTCGGTCGGTTCAGGCGCGAACAAATGCTTCAGGCGGCGCTGGTAGATATAGTCCCACACTGCCAGATCGATCACTTTCAGCACGTAATAGAGTGCGGTGATGATGATGAAGTAGCGAAGGATCATTACAATGCCAAAATTATTGGCGACCAAAGATTCGATTGCGCGATGAGCCAGTCGCTGCGGCTTGGTAACGATGTCCCAACTGTTGAGCCGCAAGTAGCGTCCCCAAAAAACGCCGACGGAACAGAGAAAGTTCAAACCGAACTCAGCCGGAATGACCCAATGCTTGCGATGGATCCAACGCATGTAATCGCCCATGAGAATCAGAGAAATCACATGCGACTGGAAACCCACAAAGATGAAGAGCACATATTTGGGAATGACGACATACGCGACACTCCACTCGGGCAGCTGCGGCTCGCTATATCGGACTTCGTCAATGAAATGGATGATGTCGGTCAGTACGTATGCTGCATTGGGCAGGAAGATGATGAATACGACCAGCAGCGGCCACCAGAGCCAGCCGCGCCGCAGAGTGCGTCGGAAAATCCAACAGGCCAAAGCTAATGGCACAAGGGCCAGAAATAGATTCCAGCCCAGATGAAACTGCGGCTGCAAAGCGAGGTGAATCCAGTCGATCATGCCAGGGCCCGAAAAGGGTGTATGCGAAACGAAGAAATTCGCAAATGCGATCGGTGAGGGCAATACCGATCTAACGGGAAATGTAGCTTATTTAGCAGCCTGGATTTTCTTCAGGGCCTCTTGCGCGGCGGCGCGCACTTGGGGCGACTCGGCTTCCTGGGCGGTTTTTTGCAGCGTGGGGATGGCGGATTTGGCGGGCGCGCCGATCAGACCCAGCGCGGATGCCGATTCTTCCTTGACCAAATCACGATCGGATTCTTCGAGGGCCTTGGTCAGTAGCGGAACCGCGAGGATTTTTAACGGATTGTCTTCAGGCTCGATGTGCAGAAGAGCCCAAACGCTGGCTAGTTTCAGAAACTTGTCGTCGCTTTTGACATTGTCGCGTAGTTTTGGAACAGCATCGGCGGCCGCGGGGCCGATTTTGCCCAGCGCGTAGCAGGCGGTATAACGGACTTTTGGGTCGTCGCTGGTCATGTGTTCGATGAGTGCCGGGACTGCGGCTTTTGCATCCGGGCCAATAGCGGCGAGCGCGAATTCGACTTCACGGCGATAATCGGGGTCGGGATCCTTCAGTTCCAAGATAAGTGCGGGCACGGCATCTTTGGCTTTCGGACCTAATCGCCGCAAAACCTCTACAGCCAAGCCTTGCATCTGGTCATTCTCAAGCGCTTTGATAAGGCGAGGAACCGCAGCATCGCCGAGGGATGCGAAGGCTTCCGCAACGTTGCTGCGAACCACAGGGTCTTTGTCGGCCATCAGATCGCCCATTGCCGCAACGACTGTTTCGTGTGGGGCGTGGAGTTCGAACAACCCCCGGGCTGCGGCTCCGCGGACGTGCTTGCTGGGATCTTTTAATCCGGCGACAAGCAGCGAAACGGCGCGGTCGACGGCTTTCTTATCATTGGGATTGATTTTGGCGATGGCCCAGGCAGAAATCATTTCCAGAAAATGGTCTTTGCTATCCAATTGTTTGGTGAGTTCAGCTGTGGCGTCGGTAACGCCGATTTTGCCGATGGCATAGGCGGCAGCATAACGAACCGAGTTTTCATCGTCGGAAAGCGATTTGACCAAAACCGGGGCTGCCAATTTCGCATCGGGACCGATTTCGCCCAGGGCCAAAATAGCCTGCATACGGAGTATGGGACGCTTACTCTGGGCGAGGCGCGCGAGGTCGGGCACGGCGGCTTTTGCCTTTGGGCCGGTACTCGCCAGAGCGATGCAGGCCCAGTATTGAGTTTTTTCGTTTTTCAATTCGCCGATCAGAACCGCGATTCCCGGATCGCCTGCGTCCGCTAGCGCATTTAGCGCCGGGACTGTAAGTGACGGATCCATGTTCGACTCTTCCAAGGCCTGCTTCATGATGGGAATTAACGCGTCGGGTTTAAGATGAATTCCGACCAGGGCATCTATGGCCGCACGGCGGACATCGGAATCTTTGTCGTTCAGCAATGCTGCGAGCGATTGTGCGGCCGGCTGGCTGCCGTCTCCAATCGATTCCAGAGCGTTGGCCGCATATCCGCGAACCTTCGGGTCACTGCTTTTAAGCGCTGCAGTTAGCGCGGGTACGGCATCTTTTGCGGCGGGGCCGATTGCGGACAAGGCGCGGGCGGCGTGCCATTGCAACTGTGTATCTTTGTCGCCGAGCTCTTTGATTAGCGCCGGGACTGCCGTCTTAGCGGACGAGCCCATTTGCACCATGTCGTCCATGGCCTCAAGTTGGGCGGCCGTTTTGCCGGTGGATAGCGTTTTCAGGTCGTGATCAATTTGAGGTTCGTCGGCAGCTTTGCATAGCGCCGAACTTGTGATCACCAGCACAAACAGCACTGCGGCCCTGCGCAAGTACATATCGGCTCCGTGTAGAGATGATTGGATGCTTGAAGGGGGGAAATCTGGGCGTCCGTACCTGGCGAGTTGATTCGCACCGCCCTTTCATTATAGTATTGAAGAGTTGGCGCGTTTGCAAACGGCGGCATCCTGACAGCTTTTCAAAGGTCAAACATGAATCGCGCAATCGTTCTGACGGTGGGCATTGCGCTTGGCGCAATGTTTATCACTGCCTGGGGTCAATATCCGTATGGATATCCCGGCTATGGCTATGGGTATCCAGGCACCTCTGCCAGTACCGTGGGGCAGAGCTATGCCATGGGCATGGCGGACTTAGTGCAAGCAGCCGGACAAGCCAATCTGAGCAACAGCGAAGCAGCCAAAAACTACGAGCAGGCGAATTCGATGGATCTGGATAATCAGTTGAAAGGCACGAATACTTACTTCGAAATGCGCAAAATGAACACGGCATACCGCAAAGCGGAAGATGCGCGATTCAGAGGACTAACGACCGAAGATTCGTGGCGTGTTGCGCAGGAGAATTTGCCGAAGCGGCTGAGGTCTACGGAATTGGACCCGGTTACGGGACAAATTTACTGGCCATTGATGTTTCAGGATTCGCGGTATCAGACGTACCGGCAACAGCTGGATCACTTGTTTGTGGAACGCGAGAGCGCGCATGGCGGCATTGGATACGACACCTATATGCAGATTCAGCAAATTACCAATGCATTTCTTGCGGCCTTGAAAAAGAACATCACAAAGTATCAGCCGGACGATTATCTGAAGATGAAAGGATTCATCGAAAGCCTGGCCTATGAGTCGACGCTGCCGGCGGTGTGAGCGGGTAGACGAATTTCTTGATCGAGGGATCTGTGAGCCTCACTTCACTCATTCTCACTTCGCCCAGAATGGCGTTAGCCATTTTGGGCAACGCGTGCCTAAGTTTTGAGCAGCGTCACAGGACATTTCTTCAGTGCAACCGGAGGTCGGTTTATACCGCTTTTAACTGTGGCGCTACCGCTGAAGCGAAAAAGCAACGGTCGCGTTCTGTTTTCGCCACACGTTGCCAAAACGCATGCTAGGCTTGCAAGTGAAGGTAGGAATAGTTTGCCTGCGCGCACAGTTCTTCTGGACCGGCGCAGGCGGAAGCCTACCGCTGACCGGCTGATACGCCGGGAAAGCCTGTATGAAGTTCGCGGCTGCCAATCGGAGATTTCACTGGAACCTTCAGCTGTACCGGCTGATTCTAGCTGCTTGCGCGGTATGCATCTATCAATTTGCGGCTTTGCGACTAGCCCGCTGCGGTGAGCACGATTGGTTGCATGCGGGTACGGTGGAAACGGAAGAGTACCCAGGTCCGCCGCGATTTTGGAATAAAGCAGGATTGGTGATCAGCCCGGCGCGAAGTTTGGCGCAAGTCGGAACCGAAGTGCCTGTGTTTGCCGGAGTGTGCGACGGCCACGGGCAATTGGAGCCGTACGAAAAGATTGAGTGGATGCTGGATCACAGCGGAGTGGGATCGTTTGTTTCGGTGAGTGAAGCGTATCGCCCGTTTTATTTAGAGCTGTTTTCCAACAAGCCGAAAAAGATCGACAGCAGTTACGCATGGGCTGAAACACTGCCAATCAATGTCATTCTGACGCGGGGTACGCCGCAGATCACCGACGATATGGTGATGCCGCGCGGTTACACATGGGTAACGGTCGCTTCGCCGCGAGAAGGGATAAGCTACGTTACGGCATTTGCGCCGGACGTATATTCGTGGGAAGCGCGCGAAAAATCGTCGACCATTTACTGGATCGATGCGGAATGGACTTTTCCGGAACCGGCGTGTGTGCCTATCGGCGAGCATGCCATGCTGACCACATGTGTTCGGCGGCACACGACCAAGGCGCCCGTTTCGGATTGGATTGTAAAATACTGCATTACCGGTGGAGTGGAAGCGACATTTCACGATGGTAGCAAAGCGACGGAAATTGCCACCGATGCCGAGGGGCGATCGACGGTGGAGGTTATTCCCACGACCGGAGCCAACGGCGCGACATGCGTTTCAATGGAACTGATTCGCTCTGAGTGTGCCACAAATGCAGAACCCGAGCGGCTTTCCATTGCCACGGCTGCCACACAGGTGAATTGGGCGATCAAAGATGGAGAGGCCGCCGCACCGGCGACAACAGTTCCGGCCACCCCTCCGGCAACATTGCCCGCGACGCCGCCAATTACACGTCCGGCGCTGCCGCCAGCGACTCCGCCGGCCGTTCAACCCGCGACGCCGCCAGCGACACCTCCGGCACAACCGGCTGCAGCGCCGAAGATCGGCTTAACCGTTACGGGACCTGATACCGCTCAACCGGGAACCGACATCCGGTTTATTTTGGAGGTGACGAACAGCGGAAACGCGCCGTCGCCCGATCTGACTGTGTTTGATCGCTACGATCAGGGACTAGAACACCAAGTAAAAACCAACCCACTGAAGAATGACTTGGGCGTGATTGCTGCTGGTGAAACAAAGAAAGTTGGCATCACCTTTCGGGTGACGCGGACGGGGAAGCTATGCCATGTTGTGGACGTGACTGGACCGCAGGGCAGCAACATTCACGAATCGAAGCAGGTATGCGTGAATGTGGCGGGTGAGCCGCCCTTGCCGGAGCAGCCGGCGATCTCGCTGAACATTGCGACGCCTCAAAAATCTTACACGGTGGGCAATCTTGCTCTGTTTACGATTGATGTGGCTAATACCGGCACGATGACACCGGCACGACAGGTGCAGTTAGTGGTACATTTTGATCAAGGATTGCAGGTTGGACGAGCAACTGACGGGGCGCAGCGCACTGGAGACGGCGGCGTGCAGTTCACGATCGACACGATTGCGCCGAGTGGACACGAACAGCGGCAAGTGGAATGCACGTGCACGAATCCGTCGGCAAATGCCTGCGGACGGGTGACTTATAGCGATTTATCGCAACTGAACTTGGGCCAGGAAACGTGTCTGGCAATTCAACCCGCGCCGGCAGCGGCCGCGCCGCAAAGCAATTTGCGAGTACAAATTCGGGCCGTGAACAATCCTGTGAAAGCGGGAGCGAATGCAGTGTTTCGAATTACGGTGACAAATGCGGGTACGAATTCGGAGCGAAATGTTCGTCTTTCGCTGATCCTACCTGATTCCATGGTCTATGTGACCAAGGTTGCTCCGGTTGAGGTTTCGACGATTGATGGGTCGAATATTCAGTTTGATCCGATATTGGAACTGCGGGCTAAAGAGTCGATTCCGTTCGATGTGACGTTGAGGGCGAACAACAGCCCTGGGGCGGCGCAGGTTACGGCGCAAATTACCAGTGCGAATCAAACGCAGCCGTTGACCGATTCTGCTGCGGCAACTATTTTCGCACAGTAGTGGTTGGTCGTGTGGGGCTGTTACTTCTGGCGGCGGGGCCGCGCTAATCTATTATGCCGCGCTTTGTGATTTTGCGTCACGAACTTCCCGGGTCGCAACGGGGCGGAGTGCACTGGGATTTCATGCTCGAGCAAGGGGAGATGCTGCGCACCTGGGCGCTGCATGAAGAGCCGGGGGCCGGCGCGGAAATTCGCGCTGAAGTGTTGGCCGACCATCGGGCACTCTATTTGGATTATGAAGGGCCAATATCGGGAGACTGGGGCACCGTGTTCAGATGGGACAAGGGGCAATACGACGTGCTGCGCAGTACGCCCGAAAGCGTGGTGGTGGAATTGCGCGGCGATCGGTTAACCGGCACCGCGGCGCTGCGGGCGGAGACCGTCGGATCTCATCGCTGGATATTCGAGTTTTCCAAGTGCGCCGCGGCAGATGGCTGAAGATCTTCGTTCGATTCTCGGGCTGTCGACGGCGTGGGCTGGCCGCGCTGAGTGTGGCCGGCCAAGTAGATTTCACCCTCGTTGACTTCCAATGAATCGAGACAGAGCTGCTCTGGATGCCGAGAATTAGTTCCGGCATCGGCCGAAGGGAGCATGATGAGCAGCAACGGGTCGCCTTCGATTTGCTGCTGGTCCATTTGCAAGCCGGCTTCTTGGCCCGCAGTTGTCAGGTCGGCGAGCAGCCCGGCCAATGGCAGCGGCAAAATTCCCACACGGGCCCTGCAAATTCGTACGGCCACGACGTTCCTTTCGCGGAGGAAGATTTCGGTTTCCAGCGACACGACGGCAGACAGTCCTGCTAGATGCCACGAAAAGGCGACTTGCGATTGATTGTTTTCAATGGCCACCCGGGGGTCGCTGATATAGGCGGGAAATAATTGGGGATGATTTTGGCGGACGTCACAGGCCAGCCAACCGTTGATCTGCTCGGCGGTGAATAGGGCATGCCATTGGCCGGGCCGGCGCAGATCGCTGGCCAAAGCGGCGGCTTGGTGGAGCAGGGCATCGCTGCCTTGCTTTGCGTTGGCTGGGTCTTGTGCTAATGCCTGACGGTAGAATGCTGGGGTTTGCTGCGATGCCAGGTAAATTGTTACGACCAGCGCGGTAAGGACCGCCGCAACCGAAGCACCAGCAATCAGATAAAGGCGTGGTTTTTTGGACACAGTGCGGCCGTGGAAGCGGCAATGAATGAGTCCCTACAGAGATTCTACGTCGGTAACCGGCCGATCCTGTGAGACGGCAGCCGAATTCCGGGGCAGAATGGTACGAAACTGCTAGCTTTGAGTCAATACAGATCGGTGGGGCTAGGAACGCCCAATTGGTCAGTAGCGAGCCTAATTCCCAGCGGACACGATGCCAGCATCGGCTGGCGCCGCCAAGTGTTGGTCCAGCTCGTCGCGGAGCACGACGATGTCGGCAGGAGCTTCAATTCCGAGCCGCACTTTGTCGCCCGCTACCCGGACAACGGTGACCACAATATCTTTTCCCAAGCGAATCCGCTCGCTTTGTTTGCGAGATAAAACCAACATTGAAGCCGTCCTCCATGAAAATCTGATTTATGAACTTTTGTACAGGTAAGTGGATCGCCCGTCAAGAGGAAGTTTTTTAAGATTTTGAGATGCTAAATGTGGCGGCTGGAAATTATTACTAGGCAGCGCCAAGAGGCAGGATTTGAGTCAGGCGAGTACGGTGAAAGCGCTGGCCTGTCGAGCTATAAAACAAAATGGTGTTCCGCTCGGTTTCCCAAATCGCGGTCACTTTCACCGATCGTGGGCCATGCAGGCAAAAGAAAATGCCGCAGGGCTTGCCACTGCGCACCAGAAGGCGTTCCGTCATCCGGAAGGCGTCCAACTCAAGCTGATCGTGCTGACATAAGACTTTGTTGACGTAGTTTCTCAAGTTTTCCAAGTTGTTCAGCCGTTCCATCGTGGTCAACATTGGAATCCGGATCTCCTGTCTGTTGCAAAGCAGGAATGAACAGGGGTCGCTTTGCGGGTTGGATAAGGGGGGCAATTGCTGACAGATTAAGCTATCGGCAATTTGGGAAAGATAACTTCGCTGCCGTTGGCCTGCGCGCAGAAAAAAGAGACCGAGTTCGTCGGTCCCTAATCATTAAATCCGTACCACGGCGTAAAGGTTTAAAGTGCGCGATCGATCAGTGCTCGAGTGAGTATTTTTCCCAGGCTTGGGAAATGTGGCCTTCCTTTTCGTCCCCTTTGTGAAGAATTACGCGAAAACGGAAGGTCATCGGCTCGCCCTGTTTCAGCGTGTAGCTGGTGGCCAGGACGTTTGGATCGAAAGCATGGCGGGCAAAAGGGTTCGCGGCAAAAAGGCCGTAATTGCGGGTGTGCCAGTAGGTCGGATAAAGGTAGCTGCTGGGATGATTGAGAATGGCGATGCCCAGCGTTTCGCCATCGACGGGACCATGATAATCGACCCACGACGCGGGTTTGCCCCATACGCCAGCTTCGTCGACCTTTCCGTCGCTGTTGACAAAGGAGCCGCCCTGTTTGGAGCTGACGCGCATGGTGTCAGGCACACGCATGCCAAAGACGCCATCTTTTTCGTCGCCGAAGACGACATCACCTTCGGTCGCGTTGAGGGTAATATCGAAATCGATGAGGCGATTATCGCCGTCGGTGCTGCAGGTGATAGTGCGCTGGTCTTCGAGCAGTTTTTTGCCGTCTTTGTCGAGCCAATCGTTGCGGGTGACAATTTTCGCCTGAGGGCCACTGGAAAACGACACGAATTCGCGATGCTTGGTTGAGCCGGTGTTGTCTCGTTCTTCCCATAAATTGGCGCCGTTGACGCTTTGATAGCTGAACCAAAGCGAACGGTGCCAAGGATGGTCGTCGGAAACGATGTCGGTTTTTTCCAATTTTTCACCCTTGGCGGCTTTGGCCGCATTGACTTCGGCGGTATCCATTGGCCAAGGACGCGTCATCGGCTTGCCGGTGGGCCCGATAATAGGCCAGAGAATTGGCTTTTTGCCCGATTGGGTCAGATATTTTGTGAACAACTGGCCGTCGAGCTTCACTTCGACGCCCTCGGCGGTTTGTTCCACCGTGAATTCAGCGGCTCGAGTATGCGCGGCCAGCGCTGCGATAAAAGCGGCGATCAGGATGGCGAAGACTTTCGGCAGAATTGCACTACGACACATGGTGAAAACTCCCCGAATTCCCTGAGCGAAACATGAGAAAATGAGCGCTTATTTCTCAGCAGGCAGTATAGCAGGGGATTGCGCTGGCGACGAAGGCGCGGCGACTGCGGGCGCCGGATTTGCGGAATACGATTCGTTTGGAGCGCCGACGATCCGCAAAACGAACAACGCGCGTTGCGGAACTGGTGCTGTTGGATTCTGGGTGAGCGAATTCTGCCCGTTCAAATCGATGGTGCTTGCAGAAGTGGTGTCGGCTGATGGCGGTGCGGTGGCAATGTCACTGGGGGGCGAGATTTTGTCCCGAACGATTACCTGTCCTGTAGTCGCTGTACCATCTGTCGCTGCACCGTTTAAAGAGGATGTTGCGAGATTTTCAGTCGGGGCCGATAAACGTTCGGCTCGGCCAAGCTGCTGGGGATTGGACTTTTTCTGTTTTGTCGCCTCGAGTTTATCCGCCAGAGAGTTCGTGTTTACTGGTGATTCGGTGGTTTGTGCGCCGTCGGCATCGGTGGAATGAGGTAAAAACGGGATGTCTTTCGCCAATGCCGATTGTTGAAGAGTGGTTATGGTGAGCGACGAGAAAATATGCGGAGCTTTGCGAAGATCGGTTAGTGCGTTTTGGATTTGCTCCGGAGCCGCTTCGACATAGATAACATCGAGAGAGCTTTGGCCACGCTCTGCAACGCCAAGTTGTTTGGCATCGGCGAGTTTGCGAGTGAACTCAGGTAGTCCTTTCTGCTTTTCATTTGTTAGTGAGATGTAGTTTTTGGACAGCAACTGGTCGAATGTGCCGCGACGAGCAGCGTCAAGCGATATATCGGCATGCACGATCAGCACAGGCCTGGATTCATCAGCGATGGATTGCTGGCCGCCATTACCGGCAGGCTGAATCGTGGAGCCGGATACGGACGGGGTAAGATATGACTCTTTTACTTTGACGGCTGATTGATCCTGGATGGAAAACTTGCCACCCAGGATTGTTGGCGCGGGAATGGACTTCGTGACGTCTTCCGGACTGGCTTTGACGAATTCGCGCTCCGGAACTGCCAGCGGCGTCTCTGATCGAGCGCTGTGAAAGTCTTTGTTCTCGCCAGGTTTATCCGAAAACCTTTTGTTATTGCTGACGAGGCCGTCGGAAGCGCTTGAGGGGACATCCATGCGACGATTGCCGGATGATTCATCAGCGACCTGGCGGTTGTCTTGTTCCTGCATCGTCTTGGCGAGCGGTGTGATTTCTGCTTGGTCGAAAGCCAAATTCGATTTCTCGGCTGTGAGTTGTTCCGGCATTGCGGGAGAGCGCTCGACGACGCGGCTTGCAGCAAGCTGACGGTTTTGATCGGAGTGCTTCGTCGTAACCGTGATGAGAATTGCGGTAGCTATGGCGATCAAGGACCAGGCAATTCCGCGTTTGCCAAATGGCACGTGGAGCGAGGAAATGGATGCGGGGCGAGTTGCGATGGGCGAGGGATTTGAAATTTCGGCAGTATTTTTGGACTCGTTCTTGGTTGGCGCTTGGCTGTCAGCGATTGATTGTTCTGCATTACGCAATACGTTTTGCGCGAAATCTATTTCCAAGCGGTGTTGCGGTAATTCTTGCAGGCCGCTGCGCAGGGCGCGCAACTCGTCGACCAGTTGTCGGGCCTCGGCATTGGTGGCCAGGAGTTGCTCGATGCGGGCGCGCTCTTCGACGGTGAGCTCGTCGTCGAGGTAGGCGCTGATCAGGATTTCGTGGTCAGGATCGGACATGGGCGGACAGGGTCTAAAAGTCTAAGGGGTTTGAGGGACAGCGATTTTGGTAGGTCATTACTCGGTTACTAGCACACCTTTCAATTGTTCGCGGAGTTCCATGCGGGCGCGGTGGAGGCGGCTGCGGACTGTGCCTAGCGGCAGGTCCAACATTTGGGCAATCGTTTCGTACGGATGGCCGTCGATTTCGCGGAGCACCAGCACGGTGCGGAAATCGTCGTCCAAGGCGCCGAGTGCTTCTCGCACGCATGCCGCCCGTTCTTGCTGTTCCAAGGGTTCCGATGGCTGTCCGTCGCGGCCGGGGGGCTCGTAGCCGGTTTGCTGGCGATGTTGGTCGATGGAAATGGTCGGTTTTTTGCGTCGCCTTCGGCTGGCGGCCATGTTCAAGGCAATCCGGTAGAGCCAAGTATAAAACGCACTGGATCGCTGAAACGTGTGGAGCTTAACAAATGCCTGGACGAAGGCATCCTGGCACACGTCGCGACCATCTTCCGCGGAACCCGTGACATGGACCAGCGTATTGTATAGCCGGTCCTGGTAACGGGTTACCAAGCGTCCGAAAGCCGACGAGTTTCCATGTAGTGTTTCGTCAATGAGCGCCAGGTCGTCGTTCACTGTGGCTCCAACGGTTTTGACGCCGTTTGGGCTGGGAAAGTTCCCATCACTTCTACGAAGTACGATGCCGCTGGACAATTCATCATGCCGGTATTCGTGGCACATTGTCAAACAAATCTAAGTATTTAGGGCCGATCACATTGAACGCATAGGAACGGCTGGGGACCGGCGGGCGGAGTTTTGCACGGAGAGCCGCAAACTCGATTTTTGGTGCAAAACCCTGCTCATTTTGCACGCTAGGCAGCAATTTCCGCTGGGGAAATCGCGGCAAAACTTGCAAGCGGACGGTGCAAAACTCGGCGAATTTGCTTTGATTTCCGTCGAATTTTGGCGGTGCTGGAACATTGGTCGATTGCAAATTCTCCGAGAAAACGCGGATCGGCTATACAGTTTTTGTGGAGCAAAACTCGGGTCCGGTGCAAAATTCCTGAGAGGGCAAAACCATGCCAAGAAGGATTCATTCAGGCACGGCGCATGACGGCCATCCCGGCGGGCTACGGCCATGGACGAGTCCGTCGAGCTGGGTGAGAGGTCTAACTGGAATGCCAAAGATCAAAGCTACAGCCCGCGGCTTTGGCGGGTGCATAAACTGCAGGCCAAGATTATACGAGAGCAGCGGCTTTAATACTTGCGCGAAAAAGGGCCACCTTGATGCTTTGGTATTTCGCGCTAGAGTCTTTGTACGGAGTCGCCACAGCAAAAAAATCTTTCAAAAAAATCGCTTGCAATGTCAGAATTGCTTTGCTACTATAAAACCAAATCTAAATAACCAAATTTGATACTTCAATTGGGATTCCCAAGCGGCCGCAGAGAGGCCGGCTACAGATCTGAGAAAGAGCTAGAAATAGCTTCGGAGGAAATTAATTATGGCGAGGCCGCGTGCGAAAGAACTGACGGAGCGTGAACTGGAAGTGATGCAGGTGTTTTGGAGGTTGGGCGAACTGGATGCCGTCGAAGCCCGTGAACAGTTGGCCGCAGTCGGGTTGGATCGAGCGTACACGACAATCGCCACGCTGGTGCGGATTTTGGTTGAGAAAGGTTTTTTAAAACAGTTGCCTGGCAGCGAGCGACCCTTTCGATTCCGGCCAACGCGATCGCAAGAAGAAGTCTCCGGCCGGATGCTGGCTGACGTGATCGAGCGGGTCTTCCAAGGTTCACGCGAGCAGATGTTAGTGCAATTGCTCAAGCAAAAAAAACTTACGGCCAAAGAGCGGCTTATGCTGCAAGAAATTCTCAAGGAGCATCAATCATGAACGCTGCGACCTCGGCGATTTTATGGCTGAGCATTCAGGTCTTTTTGTTTTCGCTGATTGGAGGCGCTGCGTATTTACTGCTGCTACGTCGAGGGCCGAGCGCCGCAGTGGCATGTGCCGCAATGGTGCTGGGATTCACGTTGCCGATTGTTTTGTTGATGGTGAGCCCATGGCCACGATGGATCGCCAAACCCGAAAGTTCAAGTCTCACATCTCAAGCAATTGCGAAGCAGAACCGAAGCGAAGATTCCAACCGGTCGCCCCAAGTAGCTCCCGAGACAGCGGCCGAGACGCCCGGAGCCTCGGCGTTGATTTTATCTTGGTGGCAAACGATGACTGGGTGGCTGCAAGGCGACGAGAATTTCGCAGGGATGGGCCGATCTGCACCGACTTGGCAAGCTTGGATTCCATGGATTCTTGCGGCCGGAATTGGAATCGGCTTGGCTCGACTGGCTGCCGGCATCTGGGCAGTTGGTAAACTTCGCCATAGTTCTGCGCCCATTGAAGGCTCGGAAGTATGCGCGATGTGGCGCCAAATCGCTCAGCAGCTGAAGGCGCCGGAGATTGAGCTGCGGCAGTCGGATTTGCTCCGCTCGGCAGCCATCATCGGCTGGCGAAAGCCCGTGTTGCTGCTACCTGCCGGTTGGCAAAGCTGGACCGAAACGGAACGGCGTGTGGTATTGGCCCATGAATTGGCCCACGTAGCGCGGCGAGATTATCTGACGGGCTTGGTCGCCCGATTGGCGTCGGCGATTCATTTTTATCAACCGCTGGTGCTGTGGCTGGGCCGGCAACTGCGCATTCAGCAAGAGTTGGCTGCCGACACCCAGGCAGCGGCGGTCGCGGGTGGTCAGCAAACGTATCTTGGAACACTGGCGCAATTGGCGCTGCGTGCCGATGAAACGCCGGCTCCCTGGGCCGCGCGCGCTTTTTTGCCGGGAACAAGCATGTTGATCAAGCGCGTGGCTTGGTTGAAGCGGAGCGGTTTGAAAGTCGAAAAGGCGCTAAGTCGAAAAGGACGCTGGATTCTTGTTTTTGCGCTGGCGGTGCTTGCGTTTGGCTTGGCGGGAATTCGCGGGCCGAGTGGATCACTTTCTCCTGTTGTGATGGCCGCACCGCCGGATGAAAGACAGATCGAGACTCAGAAGGGTGGGAAGGCGATGGACGCTTCGCAAGAGGCGTCCAAAACTTTTCGGACGTTCGAATATGTGCCGGCGGACGCAAAGCTGGTAATTGCATTTAGCCCCAATGAAATCGCGAAGCTGCCGGCTGTGGTGAATTTAGTATCGCTGTTTGATCGGGCTGGCGGATTCGACAAAAAATTTGGATTGAAAGTTTCGGAAGTGTCCGACGTGGTTGTTGTTAAAACCACACCAGCCCAACAATACGAGCGAATTATTTTGCGAACCACGAAGCCGCATGATTGGGATACAACACTTCAAAAAAGTGTAGCAGGCTTAGAAAGCAAAACGATTGGGGGCAAGAATTATTATTTGAAGACATCTACTCCGGAAGTCAAGGAACTGATTCTCGATGCTTTTCTGGTGGTTAATGATCGAACGTTGATTATCGGTCCTGAGAGCGAAATTCAAAAGATTATCGGCGGCGGCGAGGAGTTGATGAAGGCTAGCGACTTTCCTGAATTTCAAACTAAGCCGTTTGTGATGCGAGCGGAAATGTCGATTTTGAAGGCGATGGCAGGATTGGACAAACTGCCGAACGATTTTGAAAAGAATCCGGCGGCGGCAATGTTTTTGCCGCTGATTGATCATGTGAAAGTTGAAGTTGGTTATGCCGAAATGGATACGAAGGTTTCCGAAAGTGTAGGTTTCCATGCGCGGCTGGAGTGCGATTCGGCGGAGGGAGCGCAGCAAGTGGACAAGACGTTGGAGGCGCTGCGGACGGTGGGATTGAATTTGCTAACGGCCAAAATTCAAGCATGGCGACAAGGGGCGCCGATCCATGCCACTGCCGAGCAGCTTTTGCAGATCAACCAATTCTTTGAGATGGTGATTAAAAGCCTTACCGGCGGCGTAATTAGCGCTGCGGACAAAACCGTTGATGTTTCGATCAATTTTGACCTGAACCAGGCGATGGTAGCTGGATTTTTGATGCCGTCAGTTGAAGCGAGCCGCGAGGCAGCGCTGCGAACGCAGAGCATGAGTAATTTGCGCGTATTGGCGATCGGGATGAACATGTACTATGACCGATTCAAACATTTTCCGCCGGCCGCAATTCGCGACAAGGACGGCAAGCCGCTGTTGAGTTGGCGGGTGGGAATACTACCGTTCATTGAGCAGAATTCCCTATACAAAGAGTTTCATCTCGACGAGCCGTGGGATAGCGAGCACAACAAGGCGCTGATTGCGAAAATGCCGGCGGTGTTCCGCGATCCGCATGAGGATGCGGGCAGCACGAATTCGTCGTACTTTATACCGACGGGAAAGGGAATGTTTGGCGGCAAGGAAGAGGGATTAAATATCAGAAACATTAGCGACGGCGCCCAAAACACGATCATGCTTGTTGAAGCCAAGCAAGATATTCCCTGGACCAAGCCGGACGATATTGAAATTGATTCTGATGCATCGAAACCACTGCCTGAATTCGGCGGTTATTTGACTACGAACAATTTCCTCGCCGCATTTGTTGACGGACATGTTGAAGTCATTAGCAAAGACATTGATACAGGGACATTGCATGCGATGTTCACGATTGCGGGTGGGGAATCTATTCGAATGTCACCCAATGTAGCTGTGCCGCCGAAGCCGGAACGAAAGGATTCCGGCGCGAGCAGGCAAAATGTTGAATTCCGGATCGCCGAGTCAGAACCAGGCGAAGGATTAACAGAAGCAGAGTTGCCAGGCCAGGCGGGTCAGAAAATTTATCTGCGGCCAGAAGTTGCGCTGACCGGGGCGGATATCAAGGCCGTGGTGATTGAGACGCGCGCCGAGCAACCGCCGAAGAACCGGACGCTGCGCATCGATTTGACCGATGGGGCCGCGAAAAAGATGGCGGAGCTATCGAAGCAGAATTTATTCAAGCGGCTGGCAATTTTGAACGGCGGAAAAGTGATCACAGCGCCGAGGATTCAGTCGGAGATGTCGCAAGAGGTGCAATTGACAGAGCTGTTCTCGGAAGAGGAGGTGAAGCGATTGGCGGACGGGCTTCACGATTAATGAATGCAGTTGGACCCTTGCTTGCGCTGCGGGCTCTAAGTTGCGCGCGGATGGAGATTACGCCAAGAGAGGCGCGCGAATGTATTTCAAGCGTGGGCTGCGGAGGACGAAAATCCAGAGGGTGATGGCGGCGACGATTAGGAGCACGCTGGCGTTTTGAGAGATGGTCATGCCAGTGCGGCCGATGAGGGGCTCGTCGGTGCGGATGGATTCTTCCAAAATTCGCATGAATGGATAGATGCTGATCATTAGCGCGGTTACTTCGCCTTCATGCCGGCGGAAGGGATACCAGGCGAGGAGAAATAGGGTGAGCAGCAATGCGCCGATGGCGCTGTAGAGTTGCGCGGGGTGGACCGGCAGGCTACGCGCCGGTTGAACAAGGTCGGCGGCGGTGAGAGTGAAGGAATGGGCGGTGGGTTGGCCGGCATCGCTGAGTGTGCGGAAGACGAGCTTGGTGCCGGGATCGTGGATGGTGGCCAGAGCTTCGGTAGCGCCGGCGACGGAAAGCTGCGTGGATTCGTCGGCAGGGTAGGCAAAAGGTTTTTTGGGACTGGGCGGGTCGATCATGATCGCCACCAATCGGTCGCCGGAATGGAGCCCGGCCTGAGCGGCGATCGAGTTTTCGTCGACAGACTTGACCACGGCGGCGGCAAAAGGATCGGGATCGAAATGGATGCCGTCGAGGGGAATTTGGCCGATGCTGGCCTGGTGCATGTAAACGGGCGAGCCGGCCGGGAAGGTGACCGCCCAAGGCCGATCGCATAGACCTCCGTAGCAGCAACCGTTCAAAAAACAGCCGATGCGTCCCAAAGCCAGACCGAGGGTGAGACTAGGGGCAACAATGTCGGCGAATTTCAGCACCGGCAGTTTGTGGCGAATGAAGAAAATAGTGGCTGCCACAACTCCGCCGGCGAAAGCGCCATACACGACCAATCCGCCTTGCGTGTAATTGAGCACGGCAACAAGCGTCGCCCGAAAGGTGTCCTTTTGAAACGATTCGTTCCAATATTCGATGACGTAAAACAGTCGTGCGCCGGCGATGGCGGCCACGCACATCCAGAGGGCGAGTGAGTAAATTAAATCGGCCGAGTAGCCTTCGCGCTGGGCTCGGTAGACAGAGAGCCCGACGCCGGCAATTACGCCGAGGAATACCATCATACCGTAGCCGCGAATTGGTAATCCAGCATCGTCGGAAAGTGCCGGAAGAACCCAAGCGATGACGACTGCGAGGAGGAGCATCATCGGCAGCTCGCTGGAGATTTCGCTTGACCAACCGTGGCGATAAACGATCCAGCCGAGCCGAGCGAGACAAATGCAGGCCCAGACGGCTAATAAGATGCCGAAGCCCAGTAGCGGCGCGCCGCCGATTTGATTGGGAATATGGAAGAGGATGGTGCGCACGGCGAGGAAGTGATTGGTGAGGAAGTGAGTAGGTGAGGAAGTAAAGGTGTGTGGTGCAGCACTGATTTAGATTTCGAGGCGGCCGAGAATTTCGTTATCGATCAGATGGGTAGTGCCGACGCGTGCGGCAACAAGCGCGACCGCAGAGGTTTCGATTCGCGTTAATTCGATGAGCGTTTGCGGATCGACAACTGCGGCGTAATCGAGTTTGAGTTCCGGCTCTGCGGAAATGAGGCTTCGCATGGCATCGCGAATTTTTACGGCGCTACGTTCGCCGGCGGAGAACATTTTGTGGGCCAATTGCAGGGCGCGCGGTAAAGCCAGGGCGCGGCGGCGGTCGTCGTCGCTTAAATAAGCATTCCGCGAGCTGAGGGCTAAACCGTCGGCATCGCGGACCAATGGGCAGACAACAATTTCAATAGGTAGATTCAAATCCGCGATCATTTTCCGGATTACCAAAGCTTGCTGGTAATCTTTGCGGCCAAAATAGGCACGATCTGCCGGAGCGATTTGAAATAGTTTGAGGACGACGGTTGTGACGCCGCGAAAATGGCCGGGGCGGAGCGCGCCTTCCCAGGGAGCGGTGATTCCTTCGACTTCGACATGAGTGACGAAGCCGGGTGGATACATTTCGGTGGCTGTAGGGGCAAAGATTAGTGGAACATTTAGCTCGGCGAGTTTGGCGATATCGGCTTCGAACGGGCGGGGATATTTGGCGAAGTCATCTTGGGGAGAAAACTGCTTTGGGTTCACGAAAATGGAGACGGCCGTGTAATCACACTCCTGCAAACTTCGCTCAACCAGGCTGAAATGCCCGGCGTGCAGGGCGCCCATCGTGGGAACCAAGCCGACACGTTTGCCATCGGCCTGTTGGGCGCGGACCAAGCGGTGGACTTCGGCTGCGCTGGTGATAACCGCGGGCGGTTTCAGAGTGGCGGTGGGATGGGGCATGAGGGAAAGTTGTCATTAGTCCTTTGTCACTTGTCCCTGCTTGCTGGTATTGGGCAGGGCACGAGCGACGAGTGATCCAGTTAATCCATGGCTTGAATTGCGGCCACTAATTCTCTTTCCGCGGTGACCTGATCGCCAGCGTCCAGCCATAGTACGGGTCCGATGCCGGGGCGTGCGGCCCGGGCTCGACGGGTTTCGTTGAGTCGGTGCCAAAATGCAGTGGCCACGCTGCTGGGCGTATTACGCGCCGAATTCGGCTCGTCGTGAAACTGCCGCGAAGTGGCTTCGTACACAACCAGTAATTTCGGCCGGACCACCGTTTCTGCTAATGACCGCCAAAGCTCGTCCAACTCCCCAGGCCAAAGGACATCGCCAATTGCCACAAGGTCTTCAATCCAGAAAGAACTAATCGCGCCGAGGCTATCGGGGGGAAAATTCTTACGGGCAAGCAATTCGGCCTGCTCGCGGAGGAATTCTATCGTTTGGGACAGGCCCAGACTAGGCGAACCTGAGAGCGTGGTTTCGTCGCCGGACTGAGGGAATTCAATCAGTTTCCAGCCTGTTTTAACGGCGGCGGCGTGCGCCAATTGCTGGGTGGCGCGGAATAGGGAGCCGCTGATTGCCACGTACTGCGTGGCGGTGTTGAGATGGTTTAGCAAATCGGCGATGGACCAGCCGATTGCCGGGTGGATCATCTGGCCGGCGATTTCCGAAGCGGGCTCGAGAACGAAGCGGCGGAAAGCCATCCGGGGATGCGGCAAAGCGAGCTGCGGCGTTCGCTCCGCGATTTGATCGTACAACAACAAATCTAGATCGATGGTGCGCGGACCCCATGGTTGATGGCGGACACGGCCGAGCACGGCTTCGATTTCTCGCAAACGCATCCATAAGGATTCCGGGGGCAGCGAGGTTTCTACCACTGCTGCGCCGTTGAGAAAATCGGGCTGGCCATCGGGTCCGCCAATTGGCGAGGTGGCGTGCCATGCGCTTGTGCGGACTGCCGAAATGCCGGGCGTCGCGGACAAGAGCTGAACGGCCTGGTCGAGCCATTGTCGGCGATCGCCTAGGTTTGATCCCAAGCCGATTAAAGCGGTTGGCATAATGTGGCTCGGCAGGAGCTTCGCCCTCCCGAATTTATTTGGCGAAGGCGGATAGGTCGCGCTGCATGTTTTCCAGACGGTGGAGGCAGTCGGTCTTTGTGTCGTCGAGATTGGCAATTTGTTCAGCGGGCTCAAACGTGAACATGTAAAACTTCACCTTGGGTTCAGTGCCGGAAGGACGGACTGCCACGTAGTTTCCCTTGGCGGCTAAATCGAGCATGACCATGTCGCCGTGGGGACCAACCAATGGCTGCGGCGGTTGACCGGGGGCAAACTGCGTAAGCGACTGATAATCGCGCACTCGGCTCACTTTGTAGCCGGCCAGTTGCAGTGGTGGCGCAGAGCGTAGCCGAGCCATTAGCTTTTGCATCTCTTGCATGCCAGCGGCGCCGGGCATCGTGAGGGAGAATTGGAGTTCGGTATGGTAGCCGTATTGCCAAAATAAAGCGTCGAGCTGTTCGTGGAGTGTTTTGCCTTCGGCTTTGCAAGCGGCGGCCAGTTCAGCCAGCATCATTGCGGCCACGGCAGCGTCTTTATCGCGGACGTGGGTGCCGACGAGATAACCGTGCGATTCTTCGCAACCGAAAACAAAGCGATCTGGACCGGCGGCATCGATTTCCTGACCGATCCATTTGAAGCCAACCTGTAAATCGCCGTGCGTTTGGACATGGAATTGATCGGCGATGCGACGGACCATTTCGGTTGTGACGAGTGTTTTTACGACATAATGCTGCGGGGAGAGCGTGCCGGCTTTTTTGCGAGCGGACAATACATATTCGGCCAGCAGTGAGGCTAGTTGGTTTCCCGTAAATGGTTTCCACGCAGAATTTGGCTTTGCGGTAAGGGGTGCGGCGGCGCCGAGTCGATCGCAATCGGGGTCGGTGGCGAGGATGAGATCGGCACCGGTTTGTTTGGCGCGGTCGATGATGATGTCGAAGACGGCGGGATTTTCTGGGTTGGCGACGTGTCCGGGGACGTTGGGAAAATCGCCATCGGGTTGGGCGTGTGGGGCGAATAATTCGACTTCTTTGAAACCATCGGCAGCGAGCGCTGGGAGAACGGCGGAAGCTCCGACGCCGTGCAGCGGTGAATAGATGATTTTGAGCTGGCGTGAAGCAGCACCCTCACCCCGGCCCTCTCCCAGAGGGAGAGGGAGAAGTGATTGGCTGTGGACGGCGGCGATGAAGGCGCGGTCGACTTCGGATTGGCAATAGACGATTTGACCGGCGGCGAGGGCTTCGGCGAATGGGCGGTGACGGATTTCGTCGACGGTCATCACGCGATCGATGATCGCTTTGTCGTGCGGCGGCAGAACCTGTATACCGCCCGCCCAATATACTTTCACAGCATTGTCGCTGGGGGGATTGTGGCTGGCGGTAACCATGATGCCGCAAGCGGAATTGGTATATCGCACGGCGAAGGACAGTTCCGGGGTGCTGCGGAAGCCATCGAGAAAGTAGACTTTGAAACCAGCGGCGGCCATGATTTCGGCGCACAGTTCGGCGAAGTGGCGCGAGTTGTGACGGGTGTCGTAGGCGATGGCGCAGGAGAGTGCTGAGGATTTATCTGAATTTTTCTTCGTCCAATCGACCACATAATCGGCGACGCCTTGGGCGCTTTCGCCGATGGTGCGGTCGTTGATAGCGTTGGAACCGATGGGATACATTTTTCCGCGGCGGCCGCCGGTGCCGAAGGGGATGACGGTCCAGAAGGCGTCGTCCAGTTCCTTCCATTTGCCGGAGGCGATTTGGGCGGCGACTTCGGCGGCGTAATCAGCATAGCGCGGCTCAGTGAGCCAGCGGCGGATCATGGCGGCGGAATCGGCCGTGATTTTGTTGGCGGCGGCCGCTTGATCGAGTTGAGCCAGAGTGGCAGGGAGATCGAAATTTGGCATGATTTATTATGCTGCGTTGCTCGCCGAACGGACGATTTGCATTTCCTGACTTGATGGCTTTCTTATAAACTTTGGCGAGCGACGGTACAATTGCCCGGCTGAGTTGGATTTTTCAATCGCGCGAACATTTCGAACAATTGTATTTATGGCAGAGCCGATTATTAGCGTTTCCGGATTGCGCGGCATTGTGGGCGAGAGTTTGACGCCGGATGTGGCGGTGCGCTATGCAGCAGCGTTTGCGGCTATGCTGCCGCCGGGGCCGATTGTGTTGACGTACGATGGACGTACGAGCGGGCCAATGCTGCTTGCGGCGATTAGTAAAGGATTGAATGGCTTAGGGCGCGACGTGATAGACTTTGGAGTTGCGGCGACGCCGACAACGGGAGTGCTTGTCAGGCAAATGGAGTCGGCTGGAGGAATTCAGATTTCGGCGAGCCACAACCCGGCGCAGTGGAATGGATTGAAGCTATTTTCTCGCGAGGGACGGGTGATACCTAGAGCGGCTGGCGAAAAGGTGCTGGTAAATTATCGAAGTAACAAAGCGACGACGCAGCAACAGAATCAAGCTGGGAAGATCGAGAGTGTTAGGAACTCGTGGGGTTGCCACCTAGAACTGGTGCGGGCCATTGTGAATGTGGAGCACATCCGAAAGCGGGCGTTTCACGTGCTGCTGGATTCCAATCATGGAGCCGGCAGTATTGTGGGGCGGCTGCTGTTGGAACATCTCGGTTGCAACGCAACATTGCTGGGCGGGAAAGCAGATGGGCAGTTTGCACATTTGCCGGAGCCGACGGCGGAGAATTTGGCGAGCGTGCTGCCGAAGGTTGTGGAAAAACAATGCGACATTGGATTTTGCCAGGATCCGGATGCGGATCGGTTGGCGGTGATTGACGAGAAGGAGCGATACATCGGTGAGGAGTACACGCTGGCAATTTGCGTGGATCATGTGCTGCGGCAGCGGCCGGGGCCGGTGTTGACGAACTGTTCGACGAGCCGGATGACGGAAGATTTGGCCAAAAAATATGGCGTGCCGTTTTTTCGGTCGGCGGTTGGGGAAGCGAATGTGGTGGATGCGATGTTGAAACACGGGGCGGTGCTGGGGGGCGAGGGGAATGGGGGCGTGATTGATTCGCGGGTAGTGCTGGTGCGAGATAGCTTTACGGCGATGGCGTTGATTTTGGATGCGATGGCGGCGCGGAACTTGCCGGTGAGTGCGCTGGCGGATGAATTGCCGCGCTATGAAATTTGCAAAACAAAAATTTCGCTGCCGAAAGAGAAGCTGAACGCTGGGCTGGCGGCGATTGAAAAGCATTTCTCCGGCACCCTCACCCCGGCCCTTTCCCAAAGGGAGAGGGAGAAACCGACAGTCGATCGATTGGATGGGCTGCGGTTGGATTGGGATAACAAGTGGCTGTTGGTGCGCGGGAGCAATACGGAGCCGATTGTGCGGGCGATTGCCGAAGCACCGGTAGCGGCGGAAGCAGAACGATTGTGCCGGGAAGCAACTGGGGCACTACAAAGTGCGTAGGAATCATATGGGAAGCTCGTTGATGACGAAATCGGGGGATGGGCAGGTTCTTGCTGGCGCTGCGGGCTCGAGCACTGCGAGCTTGACGACCGCGCCGCTGTTGGAAGTGCGCGATTTGAAGGTTTATTTTCCTTTTCAGCGCGGGCATCTATTGCGGAGGGAGCATGGCTTTGTGCGGGCGGTGGATGGGGTGAGTTTTACCGTCCAAGCCGGCGAAACGTTGGGGCTAGTGGGGGAATCGGGTTGCGGAAAATCGACGGCGGCGCGAGCCATTTTGAATTTGCTACGATCGAGCGGGACGCCGGTCGAAATCAGCGGCCAGGTGTTGTGGCAAGGGCGGCGCATCGATGACTTGACCGATGCGGAAATGCGGTCGTATCGGCGGCAGATGCAGATGATTTTTCAAGATCCATTTGCATCGCTGAATCCGCGGATGACGGTGGGGGCAATTATTGCGGAACCGATGCAGATTTTTCGCCTGCACCGGCAGCGCGAGCGCAAGCTGGAAGTATTGCGGCTGATGGATATGGTGGGGCTCAACCCAAGGTTTATGAATCGCTATCCGCATGAATTTTCCGGGGGACAGCGGCAGCGGATTGGGATTGCGCGAGCTCTGGCGGTGAATCCGAAATTGATTGTTTGCGACGAACCGGTTTCGGCGCTGGATGTTTCGATTCAGGCGCAAGTGATTAATTTGCTGGTGGATTTGCAGCGGCAATTGGGATTGGCATACGTGTTCATCGCGCACGATTTATCGGTGGTGCGACACATTTCGGATCGGATTGGCGTGATGTACCTGGGAAGGATTGTGGAAATGGCCGATGCGGCCACGCTGTATCGAGAGCCGCTGCATCCGTATACGAAGGCCCTGTTGTCGGCGGTGCCGATTCCTGACCCGGTTGTGGAAAGAGTGCGCCGGCGAACGGTGCTGAGCGGCGACGTGCCTTCGCCGGACCGCGAATATAAGGGATGTCGATTTGTGGATCGTTGCCCGATTGCGGAGCCGCCATGCCGGACGATTGATCCGCCACTGGAAGGAGCGGCGCATCGGGTGGCGTGTTTGGTGGCGAATCGGGAGCGGGGAGAAGGCAAACGATGAATGATGAATGAAGGCGGCATTCGGAAGGCGGACGGGCTGTGTGGATTTCTCTGGGGGCTCGTCCGCGGCGGACTCGACCCCAGCCACCCGACCACGAGCGAGGATCCGTTTAGAGCAACGGCATTCACAGGCCGTGTTTTCCAAGTCGCGGGATATTCGGCTCGTCTTGCTGGCGCATAATGCCGCAGATCATCCAGGCGATGACGGCGTAGAGAGCGGAGAGCGGTAGGAGCAGGCCCAGGACGCAGGCGGGGAAATAATCGCGCAAGAGTACCAACATCGGCGGCTCCGGACTTTTTGGAACAGCGCGTTGCACCGGGCCGTGGGTGCCATCTTGCCGTGCGGCTTCGGCTCGCCAGGCGTTCCAGTCGGCTTGGGATTGCGAACTGCTAAGCTTGGGCACGATACTTTGGCGGGCGATAAGCATGCCAGCGACCAGCAGTGCGGCGAATAGCACATAGCCGAGGATCAATGCAGCGATCAGGATTTTCGAAATGCGTTTGGCCATAACGCTAATTCTTGTTTTGCTTCAGCGCCATACGCCGGTGTCGACCAGCCAGAGCATGGCGGTAATTAATTGCCGAATCGCTCGGGCGCGGTGGCTAAGTGCGGCTTTGACGGTGGGGCCAAGCTCGCCGAATGTGCGATGGTATTCGATGATTTCGAAGAGCGGATCGTAGCCGAAACCGCCGGTGCCAGCCTGTTCAAAGCGGATGCGGCCGTGGCAGTAGCCTTCGGTTTCGGCCTTCATGTTGCCAGCCGGATCGGACAGGGTGGCGTGGCACACGTAATGGGCGGTGCGTTTTTCCAAGGGAGTATTGCCAAGTTTTTCCAGAAGCAACTGATTGTTTGATTCGTCGGTGGCTTGGGGGCCGGAGAAGCGGGCGGAATAAACTCCTGGGGCGCCTTTCAGAAAATCGACCGCCAGGCCGCTATCTTCGCCCAAGACCCACCGATTTAGATGTTGCGCTTGTTGGCAGGCTTTCAGCGCAGCGTTGGCGGCGAAAGTATCGCCGGTTTCGTCAACCTCGATGGAGCCAGGAATGTCGGCGAGGGTGATCACTTGAAAGCCGCACGGCTGGAGCAACTCGGCCAGTTCAATGCCCTTTTTGCGATTGTGGGTGCCGAGGACGAGCTGCATCGAAGCTAAGTAGTAGGCGGTAAGCGGTTGGCAGTGAGATCAAGGGAGAATGGGAACGGGTCCGTTTAAGCTAGAGCATGGCTGCGGCAGCGACAAGCGGGCGAAGCGGATGGTGTACCGCAAGCGGATGGAGAGGGCACCGGCGATACCATCGCCGGCTTTATGTGGGCTGGTATACGAAGCGCTATTGGTTAGAGAGAGCGGCAGCTTGTTGCACGCCGCCAGGCGCTGAGAGCTTTGAATTGTGCATGCTGCGCTGATAGTCGGCGCTAATGGAACGGCGGGGAACTTCGACGGGTTTGGGAGTGACATCGAACGGGATGCGAACGGGGAATCCTTCGATGGCGATGGACTTGGCTTTCACCCCGGAGCGTGATTGCAACGCTTGTTCGTCGCCGAACGTATCGATGATCTTTTGGACGATGGGATCAATGACAAATGTGCCGTCGGGCCGGAGGGCGCCGACCGACTCGAAGCTGCCGACGCAGACAATGCTTTTATCACGATCGTGAAATTCGTAAGCGTCGTAGCCTTTGCGGCGCAATTCGAGGGTTACCTTATGCGCTTTTTCGGCGGCTTCGACCAATTGGCTTTTCATGGGTTTGCCCTGCTCGACTTCGGCCACTTTTTTCTGGTCGATCAGCACGGTTCCGCTGAAGCTTGCCACTTGAATACTGAATTTTCCAGGGCAATCGAGGAGACTGTTTTGCACGTCCTTGTTCATTTCCAGGACCAATTTGTCGACACCGTTGCCTGCGAAATATTCGTGCGGCAAGAGCGGATTGGTAACGACCATCGCCAGGCGCATGGGGGCGACGGGCTGTTTTTTGTCGCCATCTGACACCGGAATTGTTGTATCGGGCGGAATGGAGGTGGGTTGCAGTTTCTTGATTTTTTTCAATATGGTTTGCGCGGCGGGATCGTCGACGGTGTCATAATCGCCGACGAGGACTGCGACTTCTTTGATGACGCCGCCCTGTTGGTAGCGCATCATTTTTGGACTGCCATCGGGATTGAAACCGATGCCGCGTTCCGGCTTGGTGAAATCGAAAGTTCGCTCATAAGTGTAGGCGGGCAATTTGTCTTTGCTGCGCAGTTCGTAGGCCAATTGTTGGGCCTGCTGGCTGGCCTTATCGCCGCGGAAGGTGTAGGCCAGGATCATCCAGGGACCACTGGATTGCGTGATGGGATAAGCATTGTTGGGATCGGCGTCGATTTTTTTGAATGGGACCAGCGATTCCCAGGGCGAGGCTGCTCGGAGCGGACCGATCGATGCGAACGACACTACCAACAAACCAATCGCCAGCACCGCCTGAGAAAGGGTAAAATTGACCAAGCGGGATTTGCGCGAAATCAGCCCGTTCATCGCACTGTGTTGTCCTGGGAGATTTTGAACATGAACTTTGACTAGTGGCCCGTTCGAGCTTCCGGAATGTGAAGCGGTGAGAGCGGCCCAAGTTTCTGAAATTAGGGCGGAAGTTTAGCGGATGGGGGGCGGGGCTTCCAGAGCGGTTTGGCCGAGGCAATAGGCCAAAAAGGGCAGATTTCAGCTGGCGTGAGTGCTAGCCACGATTTTGCCGCCGGTTGCGATGCCGGCGGTGACGTCGGCGAATTGCTTGCGCATGGCGAGAGTACCGGGCAGTTCCACCGGGGCATAGCGGCAAGCGGTGCCGAGCATGCGGCCAGGATGATTGGGCAGCGGCGATTCGATAAGGACGCGCAAGCGTGTGCCGCGAAGAGATTCGTAATATCGGTCGCGAAGTTGGGTTTCTAAGGCGGTAAGCCGTTCTAACCGGGCGGCTTTTACTGGCGGCGAAACTTGATCGGGCATTTCGGCGGCAGGGGTTCCACGGCGGGGACTGAAAGGGAACTGATGAATTTTGGAGAAGCCAATTTCGCGAACAACTTGCAAGGTGGCGGCAAAATCGGCGTCGGTTTCGCCGGGAAAGCCGACGATGACGTCGGTCGTCAGGGCAGGGCGGTCAAGTGAGTCTTTCACGAGCTGGCAACGATCGACGATGCGTTTGGAACACCAGCGGCGGTGCATGCGGCGAAGAATTTCGTCGGATCCGCTTTGCAAAGATACGTGCAGGTGTGGGCAAACTTTTTCTGGATAGGCGGCCATCACGCTGATCAGTTCGCGTGTGACCTCGGTGGCTTCGATACTCGAGAGCCGTACGCGAAAATCACCCGGGAGCTCGGCGATGCGTCGCAGAAGATCGGCTAAGCGGATCCAGGCGTGCTTTGGCCTGCCTCGGTTCCATTCGATACCGTAATGGCCGAGATGGATGCCAGTGAGAATCATTTCGCGGTAGCCGCTAGCGACGAGGCGCTCGACTTCGTCGAGAATGTGCTCGACGGGTCGGCTGGCAAAATGAGGACGCACTTGCGGGATGATGCAAAAACTGCAACGCAAGAGGCAGCCGTCTTGGACTTTAACATAGGCGCGCTGGCGGTTGGCGTAGGTGCTGATGCCGGTGGGAATATCTACAATGCCGAAACGGCCGAGCAAGTCGGGCAGCTCGCGCTTGTCGGTAATTACTTCGGCTACCCCGGGCAGGGCGGCGATTTCGTCCGGAGCGCGCGTGGCATAGCAGCCCATGACGATGATGCGTGTGCCGGGATTTCGGGCCGCAAGCTGACGGATGGTTTGGCGGCTTTTGGAATCGCCTTCGTGCGTGACCGTGCAGGTGTTGACGAGGCACAAATCGGCGTGCTGATTAGGGGCGGCATCTTGATAGCCGATGCCGGTGAGTGCCTGGCGGACGAATTCGGTTTCGTACTGGTTGACCTTGCAGCCGAGAGTGACTGTGCGAAGGCGGGGGCCGGGCAGCGCAGCGTGGTGAGGCGTGAGTGGTGTGTTAGGCATACTCAATCGTCTAATCCTGCTAAACCGCAAGCGAGCCGATAAATCAATAAAATTCCGAGGTTCGTTTATTGCGCGGGTTCGATAGTGGCGGACATCGAGCCCTTGCAGCCGGCGATCAGGTCGTCTTTTCCGTAGGCATGAATCTGGTCGCGCTTTAGTTCGGCATGTTCGCGAGTGGTGGTGAGCACGATGACGCGGCCCCGCGTGTCAACCTCGGTGGCGATTTGCATTCCCTTTTCTACTGGAAAGCCGAACAACTTTTGCATCATGTTGATAACGTAGTTGTAGGTGTGGTCGTCGTCGTTCCATAGCACGACATTGTACGGCGGCTGGCGCTTGGGCTTTTTCTTTTTTTCCGCTTTTCGATCCGGCACCGTTTGCACGGCCGGCTCGTCGAGAACCACAGCGGCGGATTGATCGTCGGCCATAACAAATATCCTGCAAGGCCCGGGAATGAGCAGGCACCGGATAGGCGCTTTTGCCCTTCAACGGGTATTATTGCTGCTAAGCCGCTATGAGGGCAACGTGGGGTGCGCAGAAAGTGCGCGACGATTATGGCAAAAATAGATGATTATCTGGCCGCGAATGCAGGCCACTTTGAAGAGGAATTGTGCGAGTTGCTGCGCATTCCGAGCGTCAGTGCGGACAGTAAACACAAGGACGACGTGCGCCGGGCCGGCCAGTGGGTGCTTAAACAATTTCAAGCGCTGGGATTAAAGGCGGAAATGATTGAAACCGCCCGGCATCCGCTGGTGTATGCCGAATCGCCGCCGGTGGCGGGCGCGCCGACGGTGTTAGTTTACGGACATTATGACGTGCAGCCGCCCGATCCGCTGAAAGAATGGATATCGCCGCCGTTTGAGCCCACGCGCCGTAATGGAAATTTGTATGCCCGAGGCGCGACCGACGACAAAGGGCAAATGCTGACGCACTTGAAGAGTGCCGAAGCATGGCTGAAAACGGCTGGGAAACTGCCGGTGCAGTTGAAATTTTTGATTGAAGGTGAAGAAGAAGTCGGCAGCGACAATTTGTATGAATTTATTGCTAAGCAGACGGAAAAACTGCGGTGCGACGTGGCGGTGATCAGCGATTGCAGTCAATTTGGTCCCGGTCAGCCGGCGATTACGTACGGTCTGCGCGGCTTGGCTTATTTCGAATTGCGACTTACCGGGCCCAAGCAAGATTTGCATTCCGGTACTTTTGGCGGAGCGGTGACGAACCCGGCGATTGCGCTGTCGAAAATTATGGCGGCCCTGATCGATTCGCATGGCCGCATTACTGTTCCGGGATTTTATGACGATGTGCTGGCGCTTACCGATCGGGAGCGGAAGCAATTTGCGGCGCTGCCGTTTAACGAAACCGAATTCAAAAAACAGATTGGCGTCGACGCGGTTTCCGGGGAAGAGGGTTACACGACGCTGGAACGGCGATCGGCGCGACCGACGTTTGATATCAATGGACTGACCAGCGGCTATCAAGGGGAGGGGGCAAAAACCATTTTGCCTGCCAAGGCCAGCGCGAAATTCAGTTTCCGATTGGTGCCGAATCAAGACCCGAAAAAAATCGGCCAGTCGCTGGAAGCGTATTTGCGCAAGCTGTGCCCAGCCGGCATAGCGATGGAATTGATCGATTTAAGCGGAGCGCCGGGCGTGGTGGTGCCGCTGGAGAGTCCCTATGTGTCGGCGGCAAGCCGGGCGATTGAACACGGCTTTGGCAAAGCGCCGGTGTTTATCCGCGAAGGGGGATCGATCCCGGTGGTTTCCACCTTTCATGAAAAGCTGGGAGTCGATACTCTGCTACTCGGTTGGGGGTTGGACGATGACAACACGCACAGCCCGAACGAAAAATTTTGCCTGGCGGACTTTCATCACGGCATCAAATCCAGTGCGCAGCTGTGGGAAGAGTTGGCAAAAATCAAAACGAAATAGATTTTTTAAGGATGTTTGAAGCCTAAATCATTACCCCTCACCCTAACCCTCTGTATCTCTCGAACTACCGCCGCTGCGCTCGACTGCCGTTGGGGCAGTCGTGCTCGGTTGCTGGGGAGAGGGAATTATTTTTATATGCTCGATCGAAAGTTCGTCGTTGAAAACGCGGAATTGGTGAAGGAAAACTGCGCCAAGCGAGGTGCGAAGGCCGATGTCGATCGGTTTTTGGGCATCGAAGCGGACCGACGGAAGCTGCAGGCCAGTATTGATCAGTTGAATCAGCAAGCCAATGCAGTTAGCAAGTCGATCGGGCAGGCGAAAGACCCTGCCGAGCGCGAAGCCCGCAAGGAAGAAGGGCGGCGGCTGCGTGAACAAGTGACGGCCACGACCGATCAACTGAAATTGGCCACGGATGAAGCGGATGGCATTTTGCGAATGATTCCGAATTTGACGCATCCGGAGGCACCGGTCGGCGGCGAAGACGCCAGCCTGGAATTGAAGCGCGGGAAAACGCCGCTGCCGAAATTCAGTTTTAAGCCGCTGGATCATGTGGCGCTGGCGGAAAAATTGAATCTGATCGATTTCGACGGTGGCGCGAAAGTTACGGGGCATGGATTTTACTTTCTCAAGAACGACGCGGTGCTGCTGGAGCTGGCGCTGCAGCAGTATGCCATCGATAAATTGATGCGCGAGGGTTTTACGCCGACGATCACGCCCGATTTGGCACGGAACGAGATACTGGCGGGCATCGGATTTATTCCGCGCGGGCCGGAGACGCAGATATACAGCATCGACGGGACTGATCTCAGCTTGGTGGCCACGGCGGAAATTACGCTGGGGGGATTGCTGAGCGACACGATTTTGGATGCGGAGCAATTGCCGATCAAAATGTGCGGTATCAGCCATTGCTATCGCACCGAAGCGGGCGCCCATGGTAAGGCTGCGCGCGGGCTGTATCGAGTGCATCAATTTACCAAAGTGGAAATGTTCGCGTTTACCCAGCCGGAGGAGAGCGACAAAACGCTGGACGATTTTTGCCGGTTGGAGTGCGAAATTTTCGACGGACTGGGAATTCCATATCGGGTAATCGACACGGCCAGCGGCGATTTGGGTGGGCCGGCGTATCGCAAGTTCGATTTGGAAGCATGGATGCCGGGGCGCGGCGAAAATGGTGAATTTGGCGAAGTGACCAGCACGAGCAATTGCACGGACTACCAAGCGCGGCGGCTGAGCATTCGCTTTAAACATAAGGGTGAAAAAGGGACACACTTTGCCCATACGTTGAACGGGACAGCGGTGGCGATTAGCCGGGGGATTATCGCTGTATTGGAAAACTATCAACAGGCGGACGGGAGCGTGATCGTGCCGGAAGTGCTGCGCAAGTGGATGGGGAAAGATTGTATTGTGTCGAAATGAAAATGCCGGCCTTGCTTAAGGGATTTCACGGTCGCACGGGATTGAAGCAGGCGTAGAGGACGTCGGGGTCGCCGGGATAGAGGGGCGGCACTTCTTTTGGGCAGCGGTCGATGATGTTGGAACAGCGGGGATGGAACGCGCAGCCGCTGGGGACATGAATTAAATCGGGCGGTTGACCCTGGATCGGCGTTAATAATTCCTTCGCGGTATCGAGCCGCGGAATCGATTGCAATAAGCCCCAGGTGTAGGGATGGCGTGGGCGTGCAAATAGATTGTCGACGGGCGCTTCTTCGACAAAGCGGCCAGCATACATCACGTTCACTCGGCGGCAAATATTGGCCACGACGCCGAGATCATGGGTGATGAGAATGATCGCGGTGCCCTCGGCCTGCTGTAATTCTTTGAGCAACTCCAGGATTTGCGCTTGGATGGTTACATCGAGGGCAGTTGTTGGCTCGTCGGCGATTAAGAGGGCCGGTTTACAGGCCAGGGCCATGGCGATCATTACTCGTTGACGCATGCCGCCGGAAAACTGGTGCGGATAATCGTTGATTCGTCGGGCAGGCGCGGGGATTCCGACCCGCTCGAGCATTTCGATGGCATGGCGCAAAGCTTGTTGATGGGTGTGCCGAAGATGCAACCGCGTTACTTCAGTCAGTTGCTGGCCGATGGTTAGAAAAGGATTGAGCGAAGTCATCGGATCCTGAAAGATCATCGAAATGCGGTTGCCGCGGATGGCGGCCAATTGTCGCTCGGGCATGGCCAGCAGATTGCGGCCTTCGAAGATTGCGCGGCCGCTGGCGATTTTTCCCGGCGGTTGCGGAACGAGGCCCAAAATGGCGAGACTGGAAACGCTTTTGCCTGAGCCGCTTTCGCCGACGATGCCGAGGGTTTCGCCCGGCTCGACGCTCATTGAAATGCCGTCGACTGCGCGCACGATGCCGTCTTCGGTATGGAATTCGACGCGGAGGTTGTCGATTTCGAGAAGGGGCATGGGGGAGGGGTCAGGAGTCAGGAGTCAGGAGTCAGGAGTCAGGTATTTATTTGTTTTTGAGGCGGGGGTCGAGGGCGTCGCGGAGGCCGTCGCCGAGGAAGTTTAATGCGAACAGGGTCAGTCCCAAGGCCAAGCTGGGGAAAACAAAGAGCCACCAATAAATTTTCAGCGGAGATATTACGCGGAAGCCTTGATTGGCCAGGAGGCCCCACGATACGGCGGGCGCTTGGACGCCGAGGCCGAGGAACGAGAGGAACGCTTCGAACAGCATTACCTGCGGAATGGTGAGCGTGAGATAGACGATGACAACACTAAATACATTTGGCACCAGATGGCGGAAGATGATTCGCCAGCGGTCGGCGCCGACGGTCCGGGCCGCCTCGACAAATTGCTCGTGTTTGAGCGAAATGATTTGGCCGCGGACCACGCGGGCCATGGTGAGCCAGTAAATTGCGCCGACGACAAAAAAGAAAATGGTAATGCGGTCGATGCCGATTTGTTCCAGGCGGGCTTTGACGGAATCTTCGCCGAGAATGGTGACCAAAAAAATCACGACGAAAATGAAGGGGATGGAATACAGCACGTCGACCAGACGCATCATAATGTTGTCGACACGGCCGCCCAAATATCCGGCGATGGCGCCATAGGAGACGCCGATAACCAGCGAAACCAGCGTGGCCACTAATCCGACAATCAGCGAAATTCGAGCGCCCCAGAAGAGGCGGGCGAGCAGATCGCGGCCCAATTCGTCACGGCCCAAAATGCTGTTCAGCGACCACCGGCCGAATAATTTCACGCGCAGCTCGATCATGCGGCGATTGAATGTACTGATATCGCCGAATTGCTTGTTGATCCAATCGACGGTAGAGCCGGCCTGGGGGGCTGCGGAGTCATCGACTTTAAGTGACTCGGTCCACAAAGGTCGGGCGGCGGGGGGCGCAAACGAAAGATCGAGGCGCTGAATATAAGGCGATTGCAGCGGCAGCAGGGGAGTGAGGAATGCCAGAATGGAGATGACGAGCAGAAACGCGAGCGAAAGTATGGCGACGCGATTTCGCCGCAGTCGACGCCAGGCGTCGCGAGCCAATGACACTCCGCGGATGTGCTGGGCTTCTTGCAGCAGTGCGGAATAGCGCTGAATTTCGTCGGGGGAGGGCATGATGATTTATGGCGAACGAATTAGTTCAATTTCACGCGCGGATCGAGCACAGTATAAGCCACATCGACAACGGTATTCATCGTGTACAGCAATACGGTGTAGAGCATGACCAAACCCATGGCGACGGTGTAATCGCGCTGTGTGGCTGACTGCACGAAGTGGTAGCCCAAGCCGGGAATGGCGAACACATATTCAATGACGACCGAACCGGTGAGAATGCCAGCCACAGCGGGACCAAGGAATGAAACGACCGGCAATATGGCGCCTTTCATGGCATGGTGCAAAACGACTGCGCGGGTCATCAAACCTTTGGCATACGCGGTGCGGATGTAGTCTTGATTCAATACATCGAGCATGCCGGTTCGCACCAGCCGGGCGATTTCAGCAGCGAATGTAGCGCCGAGGCAAACTGCCGGAAGCACTAACTGCATGGGCGTGCCCCAACCACCTGCCGGAAACACCGGCCAAATAAAAACGAATAGAATGATCAACAAGCCTGCGACCACAAAATTTGGCACGGCAATGCCGATGGTGGCCAGTGACATGAGTGAAAAATCGAGCAAGCCGCCACGGCGCACGGCGGAGACAATTCCTGCGGTCAGGCCGAGAGTGAGTGCGAAGGCCAGGGCCAGGACGCCAAGCGTGGCGGAAACCGGCAAGCCGGCGGCGATCACTTCGCGGACGGAAAAATCGCCCATTTTGAAGCTGAGTCCGAAATCGCCATGCAGGTATTTTTCTAATTCGAGAAGATACTGTTGCCAGACGGGCAAATCGAGATTGTAGCGGGCTTCAATCGCCCGCTTGATGCCGATCGGCGGCTGGCGCTCGCTACTGAAAGGGCCGCCGGGGACTGCGTGCATCAAGAAAAATGTGACGGTGAATACCGCCCATAAGGTGCCGATCATCCAGAGCAGCCGGCGTAGCAAAAACCAAATCACCCGCGACCTCCGTGGTCTTTGAATTGTTGTTTTTCCGCCTCATCGATCCAAATGGTGTCCAAGGGATGCAAGTCGAGGAGCGTGGGATAAAAGCCATGGACGTAAGGGCGGATCATATTGCGGGAGACGCGGTAGTAAATGGGGACAATTGGCAGCTCGTCCATGAGGATAGCTTCGGCGTCGTGCAGGATTTTCATACGCTTGGCCGGATCGCCCTCGCGACGGGAATCGTCGATAAGCTGATCGTACTTTTTGTTGGACCAACCGGTTTGATTGTTGCCGCCGTCGGTCACAAACATGTCTAAAAATGTGTTGGGGTCCAGGTAGTCGCCGATCCAGCCGCCGCGGCAGACATCGTATTCCATATTCGCCGAGGCGGACAGCCAAGCATTCCATTCCATATTTTGCAGGCCGACATCGATTCCCAAATTTTCTTTCCACTGGGCCTGCATGACCTCGGCGATGTTTTGATTCAGTTCATCGGTGTTGTAGATCAGTTCGAGTTTTCGAAAGCCTTTTCCGTTGGGGTAGCCGGCTTGGGCGAGTAATTCCCGCGCGCGCTGCGGATTATATTCCGAGCACATTGCCGATTCGTATCCGGGGAGGCCGGGTGGTACGCAGGAGCGGGCAATCACTTCGCCACCGCGAACGACGGCATCGACAATTTGTTGTTTGTCGAGGGCCATGGCCAGCGCCTGGCGGACCAATTTGTTATCGAGCGGTGGGCGAGTGCAATTCAAGCGGTAAAAATCAGTAGTGTATTCCGGGGTGTGCTTGAAGTCGGTGCGCTTTTGGGCCAGCAATTCAGGCACGGCGGTGTTGGGGGCAAGCGGGATCCAATCGACCTCGCCATTTAAATACATGTTCAGCGCCGTGGCGGACGATTCGATGGGAAATACATCGATGCTGTTCAGCCGGACATTCGCGGCGTTCCAGTACTGATCGTTCTTGACCATCCTAAGCCGGGAGCGGACCACTCGGCTATCTAATTTGAACGGGCCGTTTGTTACAGCATGTTCCGGCTTGGTCCAGCCGGGATAGCCGTAGGTTTCCACACAGCGTGGATTGGTTGGAGCCAACGGATAAAAGCCGACGAGTTGTAGGTAATACGGCGTGGCGGCCTTGAGATGAATCTGCAAAGTGTGATCGTCGATCTCCTTGACGCCGACTTCGCTGAAATCGAGCAGCACGTTTTTGCTTGGCTCGATTTGAGGCGCTGGCGGAATTGCATCGGTTTTGTCTTTTGAATCGGCGGTTGACGATTTTTCGAGTGCGTCTTTTATCGCGGCGGCGGCCCACGGGGGCAGAGACCATTTGGGAAGATCGCGATCGACGACGGTTTGGAATGCGCGCAGATGGCCGCCGATTTCGATCAAGTAAATCGGTTCATCTTTTTTATCGGTGGCGGATGGCTGGGGCGGCGCATTTTCGGATGGCGGAAGGGATGCTGAGGAATTCGGAGCGGGGGCTGCGATAAAGGCGATTAGCTTGCCGTGCAGCACTTTTCCACGGGCAAAAGGCAACGCGCCGTCGGGGCGCTGGTGGAGTTCAATCTCCACGGGATCGCCGGGACCGAACTGTTTGCTGGTATAGCGTTCGCCATTTTCGAGATACCAGTGTTGATAGGTGTATTCGGTGGCGTAGAGCGGATCGAGCATGTGGCGCCACTGCCAAACGAAATCGCCAGCGACCACCGGCGAGCCGTCCGACCATTTGGCGTTGTCACGCAGGTGAAATGTGTACGTGCGCTGGTCAGGGGAAATTTCCCAGCGCTCGGCCACGCCGGGAATGGTGTGCAAATCTTTAGGGTCCCAATTGGTTAGCCCTTCGAAGAGGCCCATGATGACCCGTCCCTCGGGCTGGCCCAAAGCAAGGGCGGGATCGATGGAGCGAATTTCGGTATTGTTGACGAACGTGAAATCGGCCGCTTGGGGCGGCTTGTTCGATAACGCCCAGGCTGTGGCGGCGATGAGCAGCAAAAGGAGCGCGGCCACAAACCAATTACGCCCGCGGAAATTCATTGGAGAGATGTCTCAGCTATTGCGTGAAAGGTTGCTGCTCGGGAAAAGCCGTGGGTTTGCCTGTTTTTCTACGTAATGCCAATGGTTTTGGTGCATGACCGAGAATTTCCGGCCGGTTTATCATCTGTGTGGGTTATTTTTCGTTGAGCAGCTGCTTTACCAGCGATGGAACATCGTCGTAGGCTTTGCTACCTTCGAAACGGTGAACATTTCCCTGACGGTCGTACACGAACACGGCGGGGATGGATGCCAGGTTCATTTTTTTCAGCAGTACATCGGACGCCTCATTGCCGAGCACATTTTCAAAAGTGGCCTGCTGATCCTGAAGAAAAATTAAGACGTCGGGTCGTACGTTCTCTGGTTTGCCAATTCCTTCGAAGTCGAAACTTAGCGAAATGCACGCCAGTTGACTCGGATCGTATTTGTTATGCAAGGCGACAAGCTTTGGAAACTCTTCAATACAAGGCGGACATGATGTGCCCCAGCAATCTAAGACCACCACCTGGCCGCGGTGGGCGGCGATGAGTTTTTGGATGCCGTCGTAATCGAGGATTTGCAACGATACGCCGCGCGCAGCCGATTCGTTTGGCAGTGTTTGGGTTTGGGTGGGCTCGATGTGCTGGCCGCAGCCTGATAATGCACTACCAAACAGCGCACAGACGGCTGCGATCCGATAGAATGCTGCTCGTGATTCCATTGCCGCAGTGTACAACGACCGCAGACATTGAGGCAAACGCAAACCAGCTCTATTCATCAAAGCGTATGGCTTTCACTCAAGAGCGCCACAAACCACCGATGCCGCTTGATCGACCGCGGGAATTGGTCATCGCCTGCGCACCGCTGCGGAGCAATGTGAATTTGTCGCACATTATTCGGCTGGCAGGTTGCGCCGGGGTGCAGCGTGTGATCGGTTGCGGTCATGCCAAGCTGATCGACAAAATTGCGCGCGACGGGGCCGAGACGGTGCAGTTGGAAATCCACCGCACGTTGCCGCCGGTGCTTAAACAATTAAAGAGCGATGGATATTTACTGGTTGGGTTGGAACAAACAACAGAAGCCGAGAATTTATATGAATTTCGCTTTCCGCGCCGCTGGGCATTGGTTGTGGGCAATGAGCGGTTGGGTTTGACGGAAGAAGAATTGGCCCTGGTTGACCGGGTGGTTGAAATTCCCGTCTATGGACGCCCTTTTGCTTACAACGTGCATACGGCGGTAGCGATGGCGGTGTATGAATACTGCCGGCAGTTTCCGAGAGGGTGAGCGTTTGCAGTGTTAAGAAGAGAGTGCTGGAAGTTTAAGAGCTTGCCGGGGGTTGCCTCGCACTGAAATTCCGCACTTGGTTTTTAGGAATGCGGGCCGTAAAATCGAGGGTTTGGGTCAAAGAATCTGCAAACTCAGGGGACTCCCGGTGCCGGCAACATGTGTCATTGGATTGCAATGGGGAGACGAGGCGAAGGGGAAACTCGTCGACTTGCTGACTCGGCAGCATGAAGTTGTCGTTCGCTACCAAGGGGGCAGCAATGCCGGGCATACGGTGGTCGTTGGGGGAGAGAAGTATAAGCTTTCGCTAATTCCCAGCGGCATTCTGGCTAGCGGTGTGCAGTGCGTAGTAACCGGCGGGGTGGTTCTTAATCCGAAGAGCATTCTGGAAGAAATTGACGGACTGGTTTCGCGGGGGATTGCAGTCGGAACAAATTTGATGCTGAGCGACCGGGCGCATGTGATTTTTCCGTGGCACATTGCGGAAGATCGAGTGCTCGATAAAAGCTGTTCCAGCGGAGAAAATATCGGCACCACGATGCGGGGCATTGGGCCATGCTATAGCGACAAAGTGCGGCGCAGTTATGCCGTGCGGTTGGGTGATTTGTATCGCGACAGTTTCCGGCAGCGGATTGAGCTGATTGCCACGGCCAAGAACAAGGAATTGGCGGGGTTCGCCGGTGAAACGGGGATGGGACCGTTTGATTCGGCGGCGATTTTCGCGGAAACCATGGGCTATGCTCAAAGGCTAAAACCATTTGTGGCTGACACGACCGCCTATTTGCTGACCGCGGTGGAATCAGGAAAACGTGTTTTGTTTGAAGGTGCGCAGGGTGCTCTGCTGGACATCGATCACGGCACATTTCCATTTGTCACCAGCAGCAATAGTTCCGGCGTAGGTGTGCCAAGCGGATCGGGGGTGCCAGGGCGATGGATCAACAAAGTGCTTGGCGTGGTTAAGGCGTATTCAACCCGGGTCGGCGGCGGACCGTTCCCTACGGAACAGAACAACGAAATTGGCCATCACTTGCGGGAACGTGGCAACGAATATGGGACCGTTACCCGGCGGCCGCGGCGCTGTGGTTGGTTTGATGCGGTGGCTGTGCGATACACTGCCCGCTTAAGCGGCGTGGATGCCATTGCAGTGATGCTTTTGGACGTGTTGAGCAAGCTGCCGGAATTGAAGATTTGCACGGCGTACGAAGTCAACGGACGACGTGTGACTCAATTTCCCAGCCATGTGGACGATCTGCGCACGACTAAACCGATCTATGAAACGCTGCCAGGTTGGGAGGAAGAGATAACCACGATCAGGCAAATCGACGATTTGCCCGAGAATGCCCGGCGCTATCTTGCGCGATTGAGCGAACTTGTGGGCCGGCCGGTGGAAGTGGTGTCGGTTGGGCCAGACCGTGAACAAACGATTTTTGCCGGAGAAGGCAGGCGCGAAGAGTTGCCGTGTAAAGTATAATAAGACCGAAGTTTTCGAGGCTTATTTTTCCTTTCTGAATTCGGCTATTGCCTTTGAACATCGTGTCGCACGTTGCTGCTTGTTCTACTGAAGCATTGCCTGTGCCGCGTCAAAAAATGCCACGGCACATCGCGGTGATTATGGACGGCAACGGCCGCTGGGCGCAGCGACAACATTTGCCTCGGATTGAAGGGCATCGGCGCGGCGTGGCGAGCGTTCGTCGCATTACGGAAGAAGCTGCGCGATTGGGCGTCGAGCAGCTTACGCTGTATTGTTTATCGAGCGAAAACTGGAAGCGGCCGCAGCCGGAAGTGAACTTTTTGATGCATTTGCTGGAGCAATACATGATCGAGGAACGAACCACGATCATGGAGAACGATATCCGGGTGTCGGTGATCGGCCGGCGCGAGGGCATTCCGGCGGCAACGCAAGACGAGATGAATACGACCATCACCATGACCGCGGGCAACGGCGGCATGCGGCTTTGTCTGGCGATCAATTACGGTGCACGGGTCGAAATGCTTGATGCGGTAAAGGGAATCGCCCAACAAGTGGAGGCGGGAGACTTGCAGGCGGCGCAAATCACGGAACAGACGATTTCCGAACACTTGTACACCGCGGAGATGCGGGATCCCGATTTATTGATTCGGACTGCCGGGGAAATGCGGGTCAGCAATTTTCTGTTGTGGCAGATCAGTTATGCGGAGATTTGGGTGACGGAGAAGTGTTGGCCTGAGTTCGAGGTGACGGATTTGCATGCGGCAATCCGTGAATTTGCCCAGCGCGACCGGCGGTACGGCGGATTAAGTCTTGAGTAATAATTGATCGGACCAGGAATGCCGGCTGTCGACCATCGGCCGTCTAAGCCACTAGGTGAGAGGTCGAGAGAGCTGATTTGTGGCACCCAGACTCCTGAACCCCTGAGTCCTCTGCTGTGCTTCGCCATCGTCTTTTAGTTGGCTCGATACTTATCGCCGCATTTGCGGGCTTGTGCTGGCTGGATGAAATCCAGGCTTTTGGTGCACCGGGTGGCGCGTGGCTATTTCCGTTAGCCTTGTTATTGAGTGTGCTCGCGAGCGGTGAAATACTTGGCCTGCTTGTTAGGGGTGACCGGCAGCCAATCCAGTGGTTGGTTTATGCGGGAAATTTTCTGATTGTGGCGGCCAATGGGATTCCAGCATTTGGGCCTTCGCGATGGACTAACAGCTCACTCGAGCGATTTGGTTGGCCGCTGGCTGCGCTGGCGATCTCGGTACTGGCGGCATTCATTGGCGAGATTAAGCGCTACAAGGAGCCCGGTCGAGCGGCCAACAATTTGGCGGCGACGATTTTCTCATTTTCCTACGTCGGGTTGCTGCTAACTTTTGTCGTGCAAATTACTTTTGGTGCGCATGGCTTACTTGCACTTCTGTCGCTGATCGTAGTTGTCAAGATGGGCGATACGGGCGCGTACTCGGTTGGTAGTCTGATCGGTCGACACAAAATGACGCCGCAACTTAGTCCCGGCAAAACCTGGGAGGGGGCCGCTGGCGCCCTGATGTTCGCCGTCGTCGGATCATGGGGGGTTTTCGAGGTGCTGCGGCCGCGACTGATGTCTCCGAGCCCGTCTGTATGGCAATGGGTAGGCTACGGATTGATTGTCGGCATCGCAGGCATGGTGGGTGATTTGGCAGAGTCGCTGTTGAAACGAGATGCTGGACAAAAGAATTCCAGCGCGTGGATGCCGGGTTTGGGCGGCGTGCTTGATGTGCTGGATTCCATTCTCTTCGCTGCTCCGGTGGCATACCTATGCTGGGCCGCCGGACTGGTGTGGTGAGAATCCGCCTATCAATCGGCGATTGAAATGCAACAGCTTGTGGGGGCGGCGGCCGTTTAGGGACTGACTCTTAAAATCGGACAATTCGCGCCAATCCGATCCCTCGACCGATCGCGCGAAATGGCACAACTGCCAGTGCCATAATCAGTTACAAAACGCTGCTTTACGTAAGTAGTCGGTGGCCTAAGGGATCGGTTATAGTTAGGTATTGGGCGGCAATGCCACCGGGCGAAAATGACGGTTGCTGCGAGACGAACGGTCGGGTAATGCTCGATGGACCGGGGTGTGTGCTACGCAGGACTCCCTTGGGCCGGCTTCGGCGGGCTGAATGACACAAAACACTATCTCGGTCCTGGATTCCAAAACTCTTCTTTCGCTTTTTGGACCGCGCGACCAGCATCTGCGGAAAATCCGCTCCGCCCTTGGCGTTCAGATCTCCGCGCGAGACGGACGCATTCGCATCGAAGGTGACGAACCGGCGGTGTTGAAAGCCACTGGAGTATTTGAACAGCTTCGTTCGGTCGTTGATCAACAAGGCGATGTGGCAGAGCAAGACGTCGAGCTTGCGCTTTCCAACGTGACCGGGGCAGAAGGAGTTGTCGAGCACCCGCCGATTGGAGTTTTGCACGCCGGCCGACAGGTTCGTCCTCGCACGCCGGGTCAGGCTGAATATATAAGCGCGATAGCGCAGCACGATTTGATCTTGTGCGTAGGTCCTGCGGGCACCGGAAAAACCTATTTGGCGGTGGCGATGGCGGTGGCCGCTTTGAAGCAGGAGTCGATCCGCAAAATTGTGCTTGTCAGGCCCGCAGTGGAGGCGGGCGAGAGCCTTGGATATTTGCCGGGTGATTTGCAAGCTAAAATCAACCCCTATTTGCGGCCGCTGCTGGATGCGCTGCGCGAAATGATGGATTACGATCAAATCCGCCGGCTTACGGAGCAGGACGTAATTGAAATGATTCCGCTAGCATATATGCGGGGCCGTACGCTTAACGACGCATTCATCATTCTTGACGAAGCGCAGAACACTACGGTCGCGCAAATGAAAATGTTTTTGACGCGGATGGGAACGAATTCGAAGATCGTCGTCTCCGGCGACGCGACCCAGGTCGATCTGCCGCCCCATGTGGAGAGCGGCCTGGTGGACGCCATGGGCCGGCTGCACGGGATCCCGGGAACGTGCGAAGTGCGTCTTACCGGCCGGGACATTGTTCGCCACCGCCTGGTGCAAGAAATTGTTCGCGCTTACGAGGACGAACCGAAGCGAAAAAGATAAGCGGCGTGATGGAAACGTCGCCAAGCGATCCGATTATGTTTCACCCGAACCTCTGAGTCCTGAGAATGTCCGCCGGCAGCCAAAAAAGAACACGTTTAGAGCGCGTTGCTGCGCTGGAACTGCCTCCGAATTTTGCGGACCGGTTCTTAGGCAGTTTGCAACGCGGGGAAGTCTGGCTGCGCATTGGCTTATGCCTGCTGGCAGCAATCTTTCTCTGGATTGTAACCAGCGCATGGGCGCCGCCGTTTTCTTTTCGCAGCGGCTATGTTTCGTCCCGCGACATCATGGCCCGAGTGGAATTCAAGAAATTCGATCCGGACGCCACGCATGATGCGCGACGCCGAGCTGAAAACCAGGTGACATTTATCTATTCGCAGGATCCGTCAGCGGTGGTGCAACTGCGAGGGGCGCTCAAAAACAAACTGGTGGAGATTAGCAACGCCGCAACGCTCGACGCGCTGAAATCGGACGTTTGGAAAGAATTCACTCCGCCGTCGATGCCGAACGTGGAACCGCTATCCCAAGCGGAGCAAGCGACAGATTACGAACAATTCCACGATTCAGTCGCGGATAAGGACAAGCAAGACAAAGTCTTTAAGGCGATCGATTCAGCGTTTGCGCCGCTGGAACAAAAAGGAGTGATCGACAAGTTGGCGCAAGGACACGATGAAGGAAATCAAAACGAAATATACGTTCACCCCGCCGGGTCGCCGTTGTTTCCGCAAGCCGTTTCGGTTTCCGATATACTTCTTGCCGGAGCGGCTTCCAAATTGTTCGATCGGCTGAAGGAGGAGCTTGGTTCTCCGGAATTGGCCCAGCGATTGTTCTATTGGATTAAGCCAAAGCTGGCGGCACCCCTTGTGCCCACGTTGACGCTGGACGTGGAAGCCACGAAAGCCGCGCAGGACGATGCCTCGAAAAAAGTGCCCGATCAATACAAGTTGTATGCAAAAGACTCTTTGCTGAAGAAGGCAAATCGACCGCTGGTCCACGACGATTTGGATTTACTGAAACTGGAATACGATACTTATGTGAACTCACTGAGTACGGGCGAGGAAGTCACTCGATCGTTGGCTTTCTTTGGCATGCTGCTGGCGATGTATACGCTGGGCGGTTTTTACATCCTGTATCGGGCGCCGGCGATTTATCAGGACTTGTGGCGATTCAGTTCCATGCTGTGCATGTTTGTGGGAGCAGTCACGTTGGCGACGATGACTAAAGACGACGCATGGCGTGCCGAATCGGTGCCGATCATGCTGTTCGGCATGACAGTGGCGCTGGTTTATAACCAGGAGCTGGCGTTGCTGCTGACCGCTGCATTGGTGTTGGTGGTCGCGGTGATCGTCCTGGATGAAGATTTGTCGTCGTACATCACGCTGATGAGCGCGGCGGTGTCATCGATTTTGCTGCTGGGACACATTCGCAGTCGAAGCAAGCTCATTTATGTCGGCATTTGTTCGGCAATCATCGCGATGCTGACGGAAATCGGCGACAGCACTCTGGCCGGTCAACCGTTGAAGCAAACGTTGCTTGTTGACGTTCCGCCGGTCGGGTGGTGGGCCGTTGCGGCTGGCTTTCTGATGACGGGCTTGTTGCCGTTCATCGAAAAATCGTTTGGCGTACTGACCGACATTAGCCTGTTGGAAATTGGCGATGTTTCCCATCCACTGCTGCAAGAATTGGTTCGCCGAGCGCCTGGCACTTACAACCACTCGATTAACGTGGCGGCAATTGGCGAGGCAGCCGCGGACGCCATTGGGGCGCGCGGACTATTGGTGCGCGTCGGGGCATACTTTCACGACATTGGAAAGATGCTCAAGCCGCAGTATTTCACGGAAAATCAGGGGCAGGGCTCACCTAGTCTGCACGAAACCCTACTGCCGGCGATGAGCCGCTTAATTATCGTTGCCCATGTAAAGGATGGCGCGGACCTGGCGCGGCAACATCATTTGCCGCCTCCCATTATCCAATTTATCGAACAACACCACGGTACAACGCTTGTGGAGTATTTTTTCCGTCGGGCTCAACAAAATGAAACGGATGCTACCCGTGGCGAAGTCGAAGAGCATTCGTATCGTTATCCGGGGCCGAAGCCGCAGACGAAAGAGGGAGGCGTATTGATGCTGGCCGATGCTGCCGAAAGCGCCAGCCGTACGCTAGTTGATCCAGCCCCTGCCCGACTGGAAAGCCTTGTACATGACTTGGCTATGTCGCGATTGCTTGACGGCCAATTTGATGATTGCGGGCTTACGTTGCGGGAAGTGCACGATGTGGAAGAAAGCCTCGTGAAATCACTCACGGCGGTATACCATGGCCGAGTGCGATATCCTGATCAAAGAACTGCGTAATAAACATCCGAAGATGTTGGCAATGAATCGTACTGTTCCAACTTCCGAGATTCGACCATTGACGTCGGCCGTGGCCAAATCAATCGTTGTCGAAATCGCGAATCGGCAAACGGTTGTGGCGATCGATGAAGACCGCTTGCGCAGGGGTATATGCGGTGTGATCGCCGGCGACAGCGCGCATCGTGCTAACATTTCGCTGGCCGTGGTTGATGATGCGACCATCCACGAAATCAATCGCCGATTCCTGAAGCATGAATGTCCGACCGATGTACTTAGTTTTGTCCTGGAAAGAGAGGAAGGATTTTTCGAAGGAGAAATTGTCGTTAGCGCCGAAACTGCCGTACGAACTGCCAACAGTTTCGGCTGGACGCCGGATGACGAACTGCTGCTCTACGTCATCCACGGAGCCTTGCATCTGGTGGGCTATGACGACCAATCGATCGAAGCTCAAAAAGAAATGCGTGATCGTGAAATCTTCTATCTAAACCAATTCGGTCTTAGTCCGCGGTATGAGGAACGGCAAGCGTGAGCAGCACCATCTTAATTTGTTTGTGCTTGGCGGCGTTGGCATTGGCGGGCTTTGCCGCGACCGCCGCGCAGGCCTTTCGTGATTTTTCGCGAGCACAACTGCGGGAACTGTTGCGCTATCGAAATCAGCTAGAGCGGTACGATGAAATCTCCGAGCATCATCGACAAGCGGCGTTGGGCGCCGAAAGTCTGCGTGTATTTGCCACAGCGGCAGCCGTCGTGGCGGCGGCCGCGTTTTTGTGGAATGCCCATCCCGAACAGTCTTCCTGGCCGTTGGCGGTGCTTGTTAGCATGGTCGAAATCATCGGCGGGGCTGCCGTGTTATGGCTGGCAATCGTCTGGCTTCCCGCGATGTTGACGCGGCTTTGGGCCGAGCCATTAATCGCCCGCACATGGCCCGTTTGGCGGTCCGCAGGCAAGCTTTTGGCGCCCTCGGCCGCCGGTACTGATTTTGTGGAACGAGCTGTTCATCGCATCTCCGGCAAAGAGCCCACGACGCCATCTGAACATGAATTGGAAGAAGAAATTCGCGAGGTGGTGACCGAAGGCCAGCGGGAAGGCCTGATTGAAGAGGACGCGCGGGAAATGATCGAAAGCGTCATGGCGCTGGGCGAAGTGGTTGTTTCGGAGATTATGACTCCGCGGACCGACATGGTATCGATCCCCAGCGACTTGCCTTGGGACGAGGCTTTGCAGGAGGTGATCGCTTCCGGGCATACGCGCCTGCCGGTCTATGGCGAAAGCCACGACGAAGTGGTTGGCATTCTGCATATCAAAGACATGTTGCAGGAACTGGCCCGCGGACCGCACGCCGCCCATCGCCCCGTTTCGGAATTACTGCGTCCCCCGTTTTTTGTGCCCGAGAGCAAGCGGGTTGACGATTTGTTGCAGGAATTTCAACGCAGCCGCAATCACATTGCTGTGGTGATGGACGAATTCGGCGGTGTATCGGGGTTAGTGACCATCGAGGACGTGCTGGAAGAAATCGTGGGCGAAATTGCCGATGAGCACGACGATGCCACGGGCGATGGGATTAAACCCATCGATGAGCATTCCTGTGAAGCGATGGCCCATGTACATATTCATGAAATTAACGAACATCTTGGGCTGCATCTGCCGGATGACGAGCATTTCGATACGATCGGCGGCTTTGTGTTCCATCAGCTGGGCCGCATTCCGCACGTCGGTGAAGAAATAACCTATGACGGCGTTAAAATTAAAGTGCTCGAGGCCGCCCGTCGCCGCATCCATCGTGTGGCTATTGAAGTTTTGCCGCCAGAAGTGCCTGAGGAAGCAAGCTCGGACGTCGGAGTGCGGAGTGCGGAATAGTTGCAATTTCTGAATCTTGCTCATTTCTAATGCGGATATAATCGTTTTAGAGCGAAGGTGAACCTTTCACTTCGTACTCCAAACCCCGCATTCGCAGCTTCGTCATGTCTTCCGAAAAAGCCACCGCGCTAGTGCTGAAAGTGGTGGAATTCAGCGAAACGAGCAGTGTAGTGACACTGTTTACCCGCGAATTTGGCAAGATACAGGCTTTGGCCAAAGGTGCGCGCAGACCGAAGGGGCCATTTGAATCCTCACTTGACCTATTAGCCCTATGTCGAATAGTGTTCCTCCGCAAATCTTCCGGGGCACTCGACCTGCTGACGGAAGCCAAGCTGGAGCGGCGATTCCGCCCACCCAGCCGTGATTTGTCTTGTCTGTACGCTGGTTATTACGTCGCCGAACTGCTGAGCGAACTGACCGACGACTACGATCCAAATCCCGCGCTATTCGACCTAGCAGAGCAGATTCTGCTGGGACTTGCGCAGGGGGATTCGGTTTCGAACTCGGTGTTGCGCTGGGAGTTGGCGGCGATTGGTGTGCTTGGACATTTGCCTTCGTTGGAAACGTGCGTTGAATGTGGTAAGTCGGTCCCCATGGCGGATCGAATGGCGTTTGGATTGTTGGCCGGTGGTGTGATATGTCCGAACTGCCGCACTGGCAAGCGGCAGGTGGTGTCGGTCCATGGCGGTACGATTCGGGCCATGGCCTGCCTGGCCGATTTGCAAACCGATTCGTGGAAGCGATTGGAGCTTGATGCCCGCACTCGTGGTGAACTGCGTGGGCTGATGAATAATTACCTGGCTCACTTACTGGGCCACCGACCGCGGATGCAGGAATACTTGACGGCGTAAAAGCGTAATGACACGGATGTCGCTGCCAACTCCATCGAAGTTTTTCATTCTCCTCGCAATTCTTTGCGCGGCCGTAGCAACGATTGGATGCAAAGGCACGCCGATCGATGTGGCGAAGGGGCGTCCGAGCGATGCCGATATTCCCGACGATGTGAAGTCGGAGTTCGACCAAAAAGAGCCTACAGGTTGGGAGCGATTTGCGCCGGAAAACATTGGCAAAACGGCAAAAAAAGCCGTGGGTTTGGGCCCGAATCAAAAAATTGGCGAAGGATATTTCGACGAAGCGGAAAAGATGTTCGCGGCGAAGCAGTATGACAAAGCCGCGAAAAAGTTCGGGTCAGCCGCCGATCGCTGGCCGAATTCGATCCTGGAAGAAGACGCCATGTTTCTGGAGGCCGAAAGCTATTTCTTCGCCGATAAATATTCGGCGGCCAACGACATGTACGGCGAACTGCTTAAAAAATATCCGAACACCAGACATTTAGATGCCACTACGGCCCGGCAGTTCGCCATCGCCCGGTATTGGCAAGAAAAGGACATGGCGTATCACCGCTGGACGCTGGTCCCAAACATGACCGACAAGACACAGCCGCTGTTCGATACCGCGGGGCATGCCTGCAACGCCTTCGACAGTGTGCGGATCAATGATCCGCGTGGGCCCTTGGCCGATTCCGCCGCCATGGCTGCTGGTACGATGGCCTTTAAACGGCATCGCTATAACGATGCCGATTACTACTACAATATCGTTCGCACTGATTACCCCAAAAGCAAATATCAGTTGGAGGCGCATTTACTGGGAGTGCAGTGCAAATTGCTCAATTATCAGGGCCCAGGCTACAATAGCAAACCGTTGGAAGAAGCCAATCAATTAATCGATCAAACGCTAGCGCAATTTCCCAATGAATTGAAGGACGAGCGCGATCGGCTGGTCAAAGCCAAGGCCGAAGTGCGGGCGCAGATGGCAACGCGCGACATTCAATTGGCCCAGTACTGGGACAAAGGCGATCACTACGGGGCGGCCAGAATTTATTACGCGCAAGTGCTCAAGGATTATCCGCAAACACCATTTGCCGATCAGGCGAAGACTCGGCTGGCGGCGCTGGAAGGAAAACCAAACGAGCCGCCGAGCCGTTTGGCATTTCTCACCGATTGGATGAAACCGAAGGATGCGGCCACGCAATCCGATTCGGGAGGCAATGCCGATCAAAAAACCACCCTCGCTCAGCAATCTCCACAGCCTCCCGTTGGCAATCCGGCAGGCGATAGTCAAAATCAGCAAGCCCAAGCGCCGAGCCAAGGTCCAGTGCGATAGGAATAAATCCGGGCCAATCGCGACCCGCGAAAGTCAAACGGTGGGCAACATGCGTTTAGCGACTTACCATTTGCCTGTTCTAGTTTGTCTGACGCTTCTTTCGTGCGGATGCGCCACCTATCACTTCGGCAATGCCACGCTGTTTCCGCCGGACATCAACACGGTTTATGTGCCGATGGTTGAATCGCACAGCTTTCGGCCTGATTTGGGCGAGGCGCTGACCGAAGCCATCGACAAGGAAATCGAAAAGCAAACACCGTATAAAGTGGTCGGCAGCCCGAATGCTGATAGCGTACTAACGGCCAAAATCATCCAAGACACGAAGCGCGTGATCGATTTGAACCGTTTTGACGAAGCGCGAGATACTGAGGTGAACTATCAAGTGCAAGTTACCTGGATCAATCGGAAAGGGGACGTAATTTATAATGGTGCCGTCCCGTTGCCGCCGGAATTCACGACGGTTGGCGCCAGCGCCCCGTACATTCCAGAGTACGGACAGTCGTATTCCACCGCGGAATACCAAGTGGTGGAAAAGATTGCCAAGCAGGTTGTGGGATTGATGGAAAGGCCGTGGTGAGCGGCAGTCAGTGGTCCCTATTCACTTTTCGGAATTTTCCACTGGCAGCTAGCGCGCTGCTGAGGTGTGCCTGTTGTGCTACCATCAACAGCATGGAGCCATCGCTATTAAAACGCGCCACCATCTGGCAACTGCGTACGCGGACGCTGGATCTGCCAAGCCGACCCCTGCTGATGGGCATTCTCAATATCACGCCCGATAGTTTTTCGGATGGCGGACAATTTCTTGACGCGCAGACTGCTATCGCTCAATTGCAAAAGCTAGTGGCCGACGGGGCCGATCTTATCGATATTGGCGGTGAGAGCACACGCCCAGGTTCGACATCGATAAGCGAACAGCAGGAGATGGATCGTGTGCTTCCCGTCGTCGAAGCGGTGTGCAAACTGGTCCGCGTACCCGTGTCGATCGACACCTCGAAAGCAGCCGTGGCAAGTGCCGCGGTGGCTGCCGGGGCGGAAATCATAAATGATGTGACTGCGATGCGCGGCGATCCACAAATGCTGGAGGTGGTCGGTCGGAGCGGCGCCGGTGTCTGCATAATGCACATGCAGGGGACACCGCAAACTATGCAATTAAATCCGCAGTACGAAGATGTTGTGCATGAAGTGCTCCACTTTTTGCGTGAGGCGCGGGACAAACTGATTTCAGCGGGAATTGCGCAAGCGCGAATTTGCATTGATCCGGGAATAGGTTTTGGGAAAACGGCAGAGCATAATCTGGCGTTATTGCGAAATTGTTGGCGACTACATGAATTGGATTGCGCTGTGCTGGTGGGCCATTCGCGCAAGAGTTTTCTGAGCAAAATAGCAGGAGACGAACCAGCCGATCGAACCGCCGCAGGCATTGGCGTGGCTTGCGCATTGGCATCGCAAGGCGTGCAAATTCTGCGCGTGCACGATGTCGCTCAGGTGCGCGGGGCGCTAACGCTCTTTAATGCTACGGCCGAAGACGATCGCGAACCTGCTGCGTGAAGATGATTCTTTAAAATGTAGTTGATTACGGTTCATTTGGGCCGCAAAACGTCGCGATCTGCTCCTGCTCCGACGTTGACTCTGCTGGTGGTTTGAGAGATACTTCCAGTGAGGGCATACCGCGTTATATGGATCGTCGTTTTGAGCTGTAAGTTGTTTGTAGCCGGGTGTTTGAATCTAGAGTTGTTGTTATGGCGATCGCTGAAAAGATTGATTTAAAACCGTATTGTCTGGATGTCGCCAGGCGAGCCAAGGCCGCTTCCGTAGGTTTAGCTCGCGCCACAGGCGCACAAAAGATTAATTGGCTGCGCTCGAGCGCCAAAATGTTGCGAGAGCGGTCGGGGGAAATTCTGGAAGCAAACAAGCGCGATTTGGCTGCCGCGCCTGGCTTCGGATTGACCGATGCCGAAATCGATCGGCTGAAACTCACCGCGAGCCGCATCGAAGGCATTGCCGCGGCGCTAGAGCAAATTGCTGCATTACCCAATCCGGTAGGAGAAGTTATCGAATCGTCGATCCGGCCTAACGGACTGAAAGTTCTCAAAGTGCGTGTGCCGTTGGGGGTGGTGTTTTTTATTTACGAATCGCGCCCGAATGTGACGGCCGACGCGGCGGCAATTTGCGTGTCCAGCGGCAATGCCGTGATTTTGCGCGGTGGAAAGGAAGCGGCTCACAGTAGCCAAGCGATTGTCGACCTATTACGGCAGGCACTTGAGGATGTCGGCTTGCCGTCTGATGCCGTGCAACTGGTTAGTACGGCCGACCGTGAGGCCGTGGGACACTTCCTCGGATTGCACGAATTAATCGATGTGGCTATTCCGCGCGGCGGCGAAAGTCTGATTCGTCGCGTTGCCGCCGAGGCCACCATGCCTGTGATCAAGCACTTTACCGGGAATTGCCACGTGTATATCGATCGGGCGGCCGATTTGGATATGGCCGAGCGCGTTACGGTCAATTCCAAGTGCCAGCGACTGGGCGTTTGTAATACGGCCGAATCGCTGTTGGTTCATGCCGACATTGCGGCCGAATTTTTACCGCGCATTGGAAAGGCATTTGGCCAGCACAAAATCGAAATCCGGGGCGACGAGAAAACGCGGGAATTCATTCCAGGCGCTAAGCCGGCCGCCGAGGAAGATTATGCGGCAGAATATCTGGGACCGATCATTTCTTGCCGAGTGGTTAGTTCGCTAGATGAGGCGATCGACCACATCAATCATTATGGTTCACACCATACCGATGCGATTATTACCAGCGAACTGGCGGCAGAGGAGGAATTTACTGAACGAGTTGATAGTTCAGCGGTGATGGTCAACGCCAGTACGCGATTCAACGACGGTGGTGAATTTGGCCTTGGTGCGGAAATTGGAATCAGCACTGATAAGTTTCATGCCCGGGGACCCTGCGGTTTAAAGGAATTGACCAGCTATAAATATGTGGTCTTGGGCGACGGGCAAGTAAGGGAATAGGGACGAAGATCGATACAGCGAAGTTTGAGGCAGCAAAGTTTGCGTTTTGAGTAATCTGGCGCACTTCGCTCGCGGCTTTTCAGCATGGAAGCACAAACATGGCCGACGCTCTAACGCAAACTGATGTGGAAAAGTTGCTGGATGCAGTCGCGCCGGCAGACGGCCACGCGTCAAAAGTTGAAAACGCCGAGACTCTGGCTGTTTTCGGGGGTTTGGACCGCGATTCCGACGAAACTATTTCTTCCGCAGAAGACCCTGACCGATTAAGCAGTGAACAGATTAGGGTTCTGGAAATGCTCCACGACGCGCTGGGTAGAAACTATGCGGCCGCGTTGTCGGGATTGCTTCACTCGAATGTTGAAGTCACACTGAAAGGTATCCATCAACTCAGGTATGCGGATTTTACATCGCATGTGAAGGCACCGACGTGCTTTAATCTGCTCCGCACGGAGCCGCGGGGTGGGCACTGGATTCTCGATGTCAATCCGTTGATTCTATTTCCCATTATCGATCGACTTTTGGGTGGCGGGGGGGAGCCGACACCGGCTTTGCACCGACCGTTTACGGAAATCGAGTTGCGATTGACAGCACGTATCACTGGGCTATTTTTGGATGAACTTCGCCGAGCCTGGATGAAGGTAATTGATTGGCGCATTTCTGTAGAGCGAGTGGAGAGCGATCCGCAACTGGTGCAGAGTGTGGCGGCCGATGAATGGGTTGTGCTGATCAGCTTTGAAATCGGACTCGGTGAATCGTGCGGGATCATGAGTCTTTGCGTTCCGCTGAAGTCGATCCAACAGGTTGGAGAAGCGTTTTCCTCTAATAGTTTGCCGGCGTACGACTACAGAATAAACACCGAAAGCACGGATCGAATGGTGGAAAAGCTGCCCGGCGATTCGGTGCAATTGGTGGCCCAATTGGCGGATTCTAAAATTAGCACGGCTGACCTCGTCGGTTTGCGCGTGGGAGATATTATCAACACGGAGCAAGCTGTCGAATCGCCGATATTGATCCGCATTGACGGCGCTTCGAAATATCGCGCAAGCTTGGGGGCGTTAAAGGGGCGGAAAGCCATTCGCATTGACGAGCCGGTAGCAGTCACCGCACCGGAAAGTACGGCAACCGTGGGTGATTCGGACACTCCCGGGAAGAAGGCGTGATACATTCTCTTGCCGCGTTTGGCTTTTCACGTACCCCAGGCATTGCCAACGGGCCATTACAGCATACGTAGTTCAAAAGCTTGCCGCCTGGGATTTTGTGGCACGGGCGTAGTTGATCCAGCGTGTCACGGCCTGCAGCAGAATCGTCGTGACAGCCGCCATCATGAAAATCGTCAGAGTGATGTTCAGGGCGCCTTTGAATTGGAGCCCAAAATTATGTTTGGTCCAGCCGTCGATCCAATCGTTGTAAAAGCGGCCGTTAATAAGCTGATACCCGGCCGTCATCGTCGTGGAAATGACAAACAGCATTGGGGCAATCGTTAGGATGGCGTATTTTCCGCGGCCGGAATTGATGATCCATGAAGTTACGGCGGTCAAGGCAATCACCGAGAGCAATTGGTTGGCGATGCCGAACATCGGCCAGATGGTGTCGATTGAACCGGCCCAAATGAGGCCGCCCCAGCCGGCGGTTACGGCTGCTGTGGCGATCACAGCGCCGGGCAGCCAATCAGTGCGCTTAAACGGTTTCCAAACTTTCCCCAATAACTCCTGCAGCATAAACCGGGCGATGCGAGTGCCGGCATCAATGGTGGTGAGGATGAACAGCGCCTCGAACATGATGGCGAAGTGATACCAGTATTTTTTTACGGCATCGAGGCTGGTGGCGTCGCCGGTGAAACGCTGGATGGCCTGAGTGAATACCTCGGACATGCCGACGGCTAACGTGACTGCACCGCCGGTTCGGCCGCGAAGCGATTCGCCGCCAACCTGCTGTTCGATTTGCGGCAAATTGTCGTGATTTGCGTTCAAAGCTGCCAGTTGTTGGGCATATTGCGGGGCACGTGCCAAGTCGATGTTGATGGCCCAATAATCTCCCTGCGGCATCGAAGCGGCGGCGATCAGGGCTACGACGCCGACCAAGCCTTCGATGAGCATCGAGCCGTAACTGATGACCCGCACATGCGATTCCTTGGAAATCATTTTTGGGGTTGTGCCGGAAGACACGAGCGCATGAAAACCGGAAATTGCGCCGCACATGATGCAAATAAAACAGAATGGGAAGATCGCGCCATTCATGTTTGGTCCGCCGCCGCCCGCAAATTGCGGATTGATGCTGGGCGCCTTTAGCTGCGGATTGGCCACAATAACGGCGGTTACAAGCAGGGCCACCGTGCCGATTTTCAAAAAGCTGGATAAATAATCACGCGGACACAGCAGCAACCACACAGGCAGCACCGATGCGATAAAACCATAACTGCACAGCGCGATGATTGTTTCTTCGCGAGATAACGAAAAGAATTGTTCCCACGCTGAGCCGGGAATCCAATGGCCGGCCACTGTAACGCCAATGGTTGCTGCGGCGCCGATCAGCGATGCCTCTAAAATCTTGCCGCGCCGCAGCTTGTACATGTACAGGCCCACAAAGAGCGCGATGGGGATCGTGCAGGCAATGGTGAAAGTGCCCCAAGAACTGCCGGGGACGGCCTGGGTAATGCCGGCCGGAAGAGTCAGCTTGCCGCTTGTCATGTCGAAGGCCGGGGAGCCAGTTTGCGAGGCGTTGTTGGATGGTTTCGCGCGGGCAATTTTAAATGCTTCGCTGCGAGTGACCGGAGAACTGTCGGTATATTGAATTTGGGTGCCCGGCGGAACGGTGGCGTAATCTCGCTGCCCATCCGTGCTTGTTTCCAACTGAGTGCCGGGTTGAAGTGTGAAGACCGTTCCGGCAGGCAGCGCTACTTGTTCGCCGCCCAATGCCTTGACTACGACAAGCCCAAGCCCGGATAGCGCCACGATAACGACAAACAAAATTGTGATTGAAGCCGTGTTGCCAGCCAAGCGGCCGATTTCTGCGCGGACAATTTCGGCCAGCGACCGGCCGCCATGACGCACGCTGGCGGCAAGGACCAGCATGTCTTGCACGGCTCCGCCAAGACACACGCCGACGACTATCCAGATTAATCCCGGGAGATATCCGAATTGAATGGCTAGCACGGGGCCAATCAAAGGTCCGGCTCCGGAAATCGCGGCGAAATGGTGACCGAACAAAACCCATTTATTCGTGGGATCGTAGTTCTGGCCGTCGTAGAGGGTGTGGGCCGGCGTGACGCGAGAATCGTCGAGCGCGGCCACTTTTGCGGCCAAAAACCGGCTGTAATAGCGAAAGGCCACCGCCAAACAGCAGAGCACGATAATCATCAGCGGCATGGCATGCATTGGATTACCATTATCTGCAAAGAGGCAGCCAACACAGAAACCGCGCGATGGCGCTGCGGCCGGAATTAAAAACTGTCGACCCGTTTACCCCCAGGCAAATTGAACCCGCTAGACGCCTGCTGGCACAACCCTAATAATTGCCGGTTTGAAAGAGAATTGCAATTTGCACAATACAATAACGTCGTGAGTTAGGAGAAAGCCGTGGCGGAAAAAGTGGTGATTATTGGCAGTGGACCGGCGGCGTGGTCGGCAGCGATCTACGCGGCGAGGGCGGAATTACAGCCACTGGTGTTTGAAGGGGCGATCACGGAAGAAAATCGCCTGTCCGGAACGTTGCCGCTGGGTCAATTGGCCCTGACGACGGAAGTGGAAAATTACGCTGGATTTCCGGCAGGCGACTTGCAGCATTTTCTCGCGAGCGCACTTTCACCGGACCGATTGCAGTATCTGAACTTATTGGAGGAAAAACATGCGGTCACTGGCCCGGAATTGATGGAGTTGATGCGCCAGCAGGCTTTCAATTTTGGTACGCGGATATTTACCGACGATGTGGTTGAGGTGGACTTGAAGCGGCGCCCATTTGTCGTTCATTCGCGCGAAGGCCATAAGATTGAATCACAGACCGTGATCGTAGCTACTGGGGCACGAGCCAACTATCTGGGCCTCCCGTCTGAGGAAGAATACAAAAACCGCGGTGTTAGTGCCTGCGCGGTGTGCGACGGAGCGTTGCCGCGATTCCGCAATAAGCCGCTGATTGTAATCGGCGGAGGAGATTCGGCGGTGGAAGAGGCAACCTATCTCACGAAGTATACTTCTAAAGTGCATATGGTGCACCGTCGTGATAGACTCCGTGCCAGCAAGATTATGCAAGAGCGAGCCCTGGGAAACACCAAAATTCAAATGGAGTGGAACCATGAGCTTGCGGAAGTATTGGGCAACGACAAGGAGGGCGTCACCGGGGTACGGCTGAATTGCACGGCTAAAGAGGGATGCAAAACGGCCGAGCGAGAGCTGCCCGCCAGCGGTGTGTTTTTGGCCATCGGTCACACGCCGAACACGGCCTTTCTTAAAGGGCAAATCGCGCTCACCGATAAAGGCTATATCAAGTGGACCACATTATTCCGCACAGCGACGAGTGTTGACGGTGTGTTCGCTGCTGGCGATGTGGCGGACGACTACTATCGCCAGGCGATTACATCGGCCGGCACAGGTTGCATGGCGGCCCTGGACGCGGAACGGTGGCTGTCGGCAAAAGGAATTCATTGAGGTCATGTCCTTCGTCATTTGTCGCTTGGTACTGCCTTTGATTTCCCATCGATTGCCAAGGACCACTGACGAATAACAAAGGACAATCACGGAGGAGCAATGGAAACGATCAGTGTGGCGGCGGCGCGCAAGGCGGAGGCCATCGGGCAGCAAGTGCGGCTTTCGGGTTGGATCCGCACCCGGCGCGACAGCAAAGGCGGGTTTTCGTTCTTGGAACTCAACGATGGTTCCTCGCAAGGGAACATTCAAATTGTCGCCGACGGTAAACTTGCTAATTACGAAAGCGAAATCAAGCATCTTACGGCGGGTTCTAGTGTCACGATTGACGGCGAAGTAAAAGCCTCGCAAGGCAAGGGGCAAGCGACCGAAATCGCGGCCAGTCGGATTTTTGTTCACGGCGGGGCCGATGCCGAGACCTATCCGCTGCAAAAAAAAGGACATTCGTTCGAGTTTCTGCGGAGCATCGCGCATCTGCGGCCAAGGACCAATTCGTTTGGCGCCGTTGCGCGAGTGCGAAATCGTGTGAGTTGGGCGATTCACCAGTTTTTTCAAGAACGTGGTTTTATTTACCTGCATTCACCGATTATCACCGCCAGCGACTGCGAAGGGGCAGGCGCGATGTTCAAAGTTACGACTTTAGATCTAAACAAGCTGCCGCGAAAAGATGTCGGCGTCGATTACGCTCAGGACTTTTTTCAACGCGCCGCATATCTGACCGTCAGCGGGCAACTGAATGGCGAGGCGTATGCTTGCGGCCTTGGAAAGATCTACACGTTCGGTCCGACGTTTCGCGCGGAAAACTCGAATACTTCGCGACACTTGGCCGAATTCTGGATGGTAGAACCGGAAATGGCATTTTATGAACTTAGCGACAACATGCAGCTGGCCGAAGCGTTCATCAAGCACATTCTTACCGACGTGCTGCAAAATTGTCCGGAAGAAATGCAGTTTTTTCACGAGCGGATCGACAAAACGGTGCGAGCGACATTGGAGCACATAGTGTCGAGCGAGTTTGTGCGGCTGCCATATACTGAGGCGGTGGAGCGGTTAATGAAATCGGGGCAAACATTTGAATATCCTGTTGCGTGGGGCAATGACTTACAGGCGGAGCACGAACGCTGGCTGACGGAACAGGAATTCAAAAGCCCGGTGATTTTGTTCGATTATCCGCGCAGTATTAAACCGTTTTATATGCGCGTAAACGACGATGGGCGGACGGTGCGAGCGATGGACATTTTAGTGCCCGGCGTAGGAGAGATTATCGGCGGTAGTCAGCGCGAGGAACGGCTGGATGTTTTACAGGACCGGATGAAAGAGCAGGGGCTCAACCCGGAGCCGTATTGGTGGTATCTTGATCTGCGGCGCTACGGCACGGTTCCGCATTCCGGTTTCGGGTTAGGATTGGAGCGCATTCTGCAGTTCATCACGGGGATGGCCAACATTCGAGACGTGATTCCATTCCCGCGCACTCCGGGAAGTGCCGATTTTTGAATGAGCGTGAACGGCAATCGACGTCGTGCCGCTCTATGCCGACGGCACTCTCACACCGGCCCGTCACCCTGGGAGCAAAGTTAGACGGAATTGAGTTAACCGCTGTATTTCACAATCACGTCGCCGCAGTTGCGGAAAACAATCGTTATGCAGCAGCCACAGTCGTAGGAATAGGTAACGACGCCGCGCCCGAACAGCCCGCAATTGCAGCTAACGCAGGGATTTTTGCAGCAGGCGGGCAGGCAGACTGGAATTTCCGCCACACAGGGGCAGCAACAGTCGCAAGGGTCTTTCACGTTTAGGACTTGGCTGACCTTCGGTCCGCAGCAATCCCAGCAGCCACGATACGTAACGCACGGTTTATAGGTTTTGCACTGCTGCGCTGGAGCCGGAGCCGTTTCGCAGCAGTCGCCGTTTAGCGCGAGCGATACGGTCTTAACCGTCAATGCCTGCGAATTATCGACCGGACGAACAGAGCGTTGGCTATTCGCGTGAAGTCTGGCCACGCTGCCGACTAGCATCAGCCCCATCGCGATCAAACCACACATGTTTCTAATTCGCAACATTGGATGTCTCCTTGAACTGTGGCGCTGCTATCGAGAGTACTTATTGGTAATGCGGCGTTTGAATCGCATCTATAAACAAACGATTGCACATTTGCTGCGGCATGCAAGGGGGAATACAAATCAATTGGCCGGAGGAAGTGGGCATCGGACACAGACACATTTGCCGTTAATCCTTTTATGACCTAGCTTTGCTAAGAGGTTCGGTCCATTTGAATTTTCTTATCTATCGTCGCTTTTCCGCGGTCTTAACGGCATATACGAGAAGAATCTGTCCGGTACTTTTCCATAAAACTGTGTTGCCGCGCGGCAACATGTCCGGCTTCAGTAAGACTCGGTAAGCGACGCGGACGATCGACGTCGAGCGCACTGCATCGTTAAATTGCGCCGAATTGAGTGAGGTTGTCTGTGTCGACTATATCCACTGCCCATGCCGACTGCACAACCTTCAAACAATCGCTGGCGGCACTATTGGCTGGCCAAGAAAAGTACGCGCAATTTGTCGTTGAACTGCTGGCCGATTTGGAAGCCATGCAGCAAAAACTGAACGAGGCTGAATCGCAAATCGATCTGCAAAGCCAACAATTGGCCGAGTTACACAGTCGGTCGGAAGCAGAATTGCAACCATCCGCCGAACCAGAGCCGTCGGGCGATCAGGAGCTTCAAAACAAAGTCGCGGAATTGGAAAGCGATCGGCAAGCCCTCGAAGAGGAACTGGAAAATATTCGAACCAGAGCGGTCAATATGGCCCAAGTTATTGCGGATCAAAAGCGACAAATGTCAGAGGACCAATCTCAATGGATGGCCGAGTTCCGCCAGTTGCGCTGCATTCTGGATAAGCAAACCAAATGGATTACACAGCAAACCCAGATGGGATTAGTCCCCACGACAACAGCCGATGCCTCACTTCATGTTGAATCGTCAACGAATAATGGATCGTCTGCGCTGGATATTAATTCTGATGACAACGCCGCGCACCCGCCTAAGCAATTCGATCACTCGTCGCGAGGGGTTCAATTTCCCGCAGCACCACAACGGGCGGCGGGAAACCATGCCGATCCGGTGCTCGGCTCGGTCCTTTCACAGTTCGAATTTTTACAGAAAGATGTGGCCCGCCGCCGCAAGCAACGGTAACGATCGTGCGACGAAAACAGCATCGCCGCCAGACAGACTGAACAATTGTTGACACTTTGTGAGAGGTTGCTCGCTATGTTCAATCGCTTACGTCAGATTTTGCCGCCGTGGCATAAAGACAGACGGTCGGAGGCCAGCAATGAAACTCTTCCGGCTGATTGCTCTGTTGATCCGGCATTAGGTGACGCTCTGGACGATGACTTCACTGCCGAATCACCGCCAGCAGATGGCGTCAAATCGCTGGTCGATCAAATGCTTGCGCACCATCGGTGCGCGCTGCTGCTGCGTCCGCAGATCGCACAGAACCTAACGCCGGAACTCTACGCCGAAGCCAAGCAGGCATTGAACGAATCGATGGGACTGGTGCCGACAGGAAATGTGTATTTGGAACCCAGCGTTTTTGACGCCGATTACCGGGCGTTTGCGTCCGAGAATTCGGATAGACCGCATGAGTTTACGGTAGTGGTGCAAAGCGTCTATCTGGATCGGTATTTGGTTACGAATCGCCAGTTTCAAAAGTTTGTTAACGCGGGCGGCTATGAGGAAATGGCCATTTGGGATGAGGAAATTTGGCCCGCCGTTTTGGATTTCACCGATCAAACGGAACAACCCGGTCCACGGTTTTGGAAAAATGGCCGCTATCGGTCGGGGGAAGCGAACCTGCCGGTGGTCGGTATCAGCTGGTACGAGGCCGTGGCCTATGCGCGTTGGGTAGGCAAACGATTACCGACTGAAGCCGAATGGGTTAAAGCGGGCAGTTGGCCGATCACACTTTCTCCCCAAACGCACTTGCAACGAAAGTATCCATGGGGCGACACCTTCGACCGCGGCAAAGCTAATATATGGGGGTCAAAGCCGGCACGGATCGTAGCGGTCGAAGAATTCAGCGAAGGGGCGAGTGTCGGCGGCTTGTATCAATTGATTGGGAACGTGTGGGAATGGACAGCCACTACGCTGGAAACCGATCCGCAGCCGGAAGAAGCCGTACAAGGCTATGAAACGCTGCTTAAGACGATTCGGGGCGGCGCATTTGACACCTATTTCGAACATCAAGCCAATTGCCATTTTTCTAGCGGCGAAAATCCGATTTTTCGAAAACATAATATCGGTTTCCGCTGCGCGCTAAGCATTTGCGATATTGCAGTGCGGCCTGACGAACCGCTGGCTGATGCGGCACAGCATGTTGAAGCGCTGCCTGATGAAATATTGCCGAATGAACTAGCCAACCACACTGCCGACCAAGTCATTGAGGAGATGCCGACATGACCAATGCCGTTTTACCTTTGGATTCGTATCGGCTCGCGCAATATGCCGTGCAGGTGCCCTGTTATATTTGCGAACAGGGAAACGCCTTCGACGCGGAATTGTGCCGCCACTGCCAAGCACCGATGGCTTTGGCACGGCAGGTCCACATGCAGAAAATCCTTCCGCAAATGATCGCTACGGTTGGTTCCAGCGGCGTAGGAAAAACCGTGTACTTGGGCATGCTGCTCGATATGCTTTCGCGCATGCCCGATCAAATACAAATTGTCGCTCGTGGCGCTTTCTCCGTTACGCTGCAGCAAAATGTCATGCAATCGCTCGCCCGATGTGAATTCCCAGCCAAAACGCCCAACGAACCCGACCGCTGGAACTGGGTGCATTGCCAGGTCCGTCATCCGAAGGTCAAAGATCCATTTGAACTGATCATGCCCGACGTCGCCGGCGAAGCGTTGCTGGAAGAGGTGGAACACCCGTTTTCGTATCTGGCGATTCGCTCGTTCCTGATGAAATGCGGCGGCGCGATGATTTTAGTGGACACAACCTGCCTGGATTCAGGCAAGCGCGCACAAGATTACTTCACGTTAAAACTGCTCACCTATTTGAGCGAATTGGACAACGACGAAAAAACGTCGTGGCAAAATCGACCGGTGGCATTAGTTTTCAGCAAAGCCGACCAGTGTGAAGATTGTTTCGATGATCCGCAAATCTATGCTCAACGTCATACGGCCGCGTTATGGCAGTTCTGCCGAGAAAGATTCCGCCGTCATAAATTCTTCGCCGCCGGGGTGGCCGGAGGGACAGCCATGCGAACGGCGCCGGGCGTCGGCAGGGTTCGCGCACCGCTGCGGATCGAACCTCGCGGAATCATCGAACCGTTTACTTGGATTGTTGGTCAGGTCATGGCCAAGAGCCAGCAACCGACGGGATGGACGATCAAACGGCAGAAATGAACTCGGGCCTTAGATGTGATGGTTTATCAGCGTTCTCGTCCGCCTACGGCTGGTGACGATCGCTCTAGGAGAGCATTGTGCAGATTGAACAAGCAATATTTACTTCCGCTCGGACCGAGCACGCAGTCGGCTACCAGCTTGTGGCGCGAAGTCCTGGTGTGACTTCGGACCAAGCGCGAGAATTGGCTGTCTGGGGCCCTTCGCACGACGCGCTCTATTCGCAGGGCGAGGAACAATCTAGCGTCAATTTTCACCGATTGACGTGCGGAACTTATTGCGTATCGAAAACCGTGGCGTCGGGCCAGGAATATAGCAGCCGCGGCGGCGCGCGAATCTATACTCAGTTTTTGCTCATGCCAGCTACCGTATTGGCTCGGTTCGCGAATAATCCGTTTGCCATTCTACGGGCCGCCTCGGCAAAAGGAATGCTGTTGGTCCACGAACATCCGCCAGGGATTCTAGAATCGTTCACCCTGGCGGGCCGTACGCCGGCGGTCGATGACGGGTTACTCGCGCAGTTGGCCGATCAATTGGGACCGGAGCGCGTGAGCCGGCTAGTGAGCGCCGCACTGTCGCCCGGTATCAAGTTATTAAGCGGAGCAAATAATTATGCAATTCTGTTTGGCGGACTGCTCAACTATTTTCCCGTCGAGTGCCGAACGGAATTGACATTTACAACCGGATTGCGCTATTCGCCACGACGTCCTTATCAGTTGGCATCGCTAATCGGAGATGCGGGCGAAAGGCGCCGGGGTGCTAGGTACGAGGGCGTAACTGTTGTCGATTTAGAATCAACAGACTCCGATGTGGAAGGCGTGCAGGTCGGATGGGCGGCGTATGTCGCGGATGCTATCAGGAACGATCAATTGCCCCGTCTGTCTACCAACCTACAACTTCCTCGCCCTGGATTGTGTCTGGCTGACTTGAGCCAACTCGGCGAACAATTACTGTGCGCGCAGCGTGGTGAGAGGGTAGTTGCCGTCCCTAGGCCAGAGCACGAAGGCATTCGACCATCGGCGGCTCAACCGAGGGCTGGGTCTCAGCGAATGTTTCGAACCGATCGTCCGACCGCTCAAAACTCAGGCGATTCCGATCCGCGGAACATTAGCACCAAGGAAAGTACCCCGCTGGCGTCGTCCAAGCGACCGTCTAGTTTTGCCTTCGCAATGAGCTCACCAACAGAGGCCATTGATGATCCCGCGGCGCTTGCATTGCTAATGCAATTGGATAGCGTCCTGTGCGATGCAATGAACGGATCTTCGACAGCCGTCGAGGATGCCGGCCGAGTTTGGAACCAGATTTGCGCGGCGTTCGAGCCGGTAGCACTTTCTGCAGTGCGCGAACAATATTTGCGCTATGCGCTGTCGCTGTGGCATGCTTGCGGTGATTCGACGCGGCAATCACGATGTGCCGTGCAAGTCCTGGACCTGCTGGAAGTGCTATTTGAAGCAGAGTAGCCGTTTTAAACAGCAGCGGCGCATGGGCATCTAGAAATGATGCTCTTCTTCTTGTTTCGGCCCGTCCAGGCCGCCGGGCTGGTCGCTAAAGATGGTCCACACCGGCGTTTTCTTGTGCAGCTCGGCCAGATATTTATCAAGTTGCTTTTTGCGATTGTCTTCTTTGAGCTGTTTTTTGATGTCGGCCTGGGCGTCTTCAAACGATTTTTTGCCGGCGTCCTTTCGCTCAACGACGCGAATTATGTGAAAGCCCCGCTCGCTTTCGATAATATGGCTTAAAGTGCCGACCGGCAAGGAAAACAAGGCTTCGTCGAGCGCTTTGCAAGCCAGACTGCCCTTCGTGGTCCAATCGTATGTGCCGCCTTTGTCCGACGTGGGGCCTTGCGATGCGGATTTGGCCAATTCGCCAAACGGCGCGCCCTGCATCAACTGATTGCCCATCTGGGCAATGGCGGCATAAGCGGCAGCCTTATCCGGAAACTTATCGAAACTGACCATTATCTCTTCCCACTTGGCCTGTGCGGGATATTCGTAATCGGGCAGATGTTCTTGATAGTACCCAATAACACTGGCGAGCGGCACGACTTCGTCGGCTTTAATTTGCTGCTGCCGCCAACCGAGGAACAAGTTTCGTTCGAAATACGATCGTCGCTCCCAATCCAAAGAGCTACCAACTTTTCGCAGCGCTTCGTCCAATTCGTGCTGATTGCCGACCTTGTAACTTTCCATGAGCCGGGGAATTTCAGCTTTGTCGAATTCGTGGTTTAGCTCCCCTTCAATTTTTCCCAGGCCTGTTGCAGGGATCGCTTGCTTCGCATCATTGACTACCAATTTCATCTCCACCATCTGCTTTAGCACCGGCCGCAAAGCCATTTTGTAAAACATTTCTTCCTGGCCCTCCGGCGGCTCGGGAATCATTTTGTTGCGAATGGCTTGATTAATCATTCCGCGTACGTCGCCGGCCAAAATTGGCACGGAACCCACGGTGGCGACAACCCGGCCGTCGTCAAAATCCTGTCGCGGCCCGGGCAATACTTGCAGGCTTTGCATGTCAAGGTTGGCCTGCGGCGCATCTGGGCTGGTATTGGGTAAAACGGGCATACCTGCGGTATTAGGATTTATTTGTGGCACAAAACCGTTTGGATTCGGTTGCATTGCGGGCGCCGTGTAGGGCGGAATTGCCCCCGTGGTCGAATCCGTCGATCCTGGCGGCACCCAATTTGGCGGAGACGATTCCAACGGTGCGCCGGGCCAGCTCGCGGGACGGCTGGCGGGCATCGGTTGAGTCGGTCCCGCCGGAATATTGCCGTAGGGTGCGCTACCGGGCGGCCCATTCCACGCCGGGAGAGCGTTCACTTCAGATGCTTGTGGTGCAGCTGCAGCCATACCCGGCGATTGAGCGCGCACATTGCGCAATGCATCGGTCGAATCTTGCCCAAGCGTCGGCCGAATAAACCATGTCGCCAAGAGCGACATCGCCGCACACAACAAATTGATAGAACGTGTCCGTGCCACGCGCCAGCCTTGCGCCTGAATGGATGTGAATCGGGAAAGGCCAAGAACCAACCGAAAAGATCTGCCGCGAATAAGAACCGACCAAGAGAAGAAACCGCGCGGGTCGGAATGATAGTGGCGATTTAAGGTGTAATGCAAGACCGACTGCGGTTGCTATCGGGCAATCTCGTTAGGCATTAAAATCGATTCCACCCGTGCTAGCAGTTCATCGGGATCGTGCGATTGGCCTTTCAGCGGCAGATAAGCGCTGCGGTCGTCGACGATTCTCAGCCCGCCCCGATTCAGCTGCTTCAGTTCCTCGATTTTCGGCCGGCTATTGTAGTGAAATACCAAGTAACCTTCCTCTCGGCCGATCGAGTCAATTTGCCAGTGCGCGGCCGCAATGCGGAGTTGGGCCAGCTTTGCCATGCGGGCCGCTGGCAGCGGCAGCGGTCCAAAACGATCCAACATTTCAGCCTTTAAATCGGCCAATTCATCCGCGGCAGTTATGCGGGTGATTCGACGGTACAAATCAATCTTCATTCGCATGTCGGGTACATAGCTGCGCGGAATAAACGCCTCGCCCGGCAAATCGATGTGCACATCGATGGTTTCTTTCGGCGGTAATTTCTTAAGTTGGCGCACAGCCTGTTCCAATAGTTCGCAATACAGCTCGTAGCCAATGGTGGCAATGTGGCCACTTTGCTGCGTGCCCAAAATATTGCCGGCGCCACGGATTTCCAAATCGCGCATGGCGATGGCAAAACCGGCGCCCATGTCGCTGAATTCTTCGATGGCCCGCAGTCGCTTTGCCGAGTTTGTCGAAAGATACTTGTTCGGGTCGATCAGCAGATAACAGTAGGCGCGATGCTTGTAGCGACCAACTCGACCCCGCAATTGGTGCAAATCAGCCAGACCATAGCGATCGGCCTCATCGATGAAAATCGTGTTGGCGTTGGGAATATCGAGCCCGCTTTCTACGATCGTGGTCGCCAGCAAAATATCGAATTGATGACTCACAAAATCGAGCATTACGTTTTCCAATTGATGCTCCGGCATTTGACCGTGGCCGATGCGAATTCGCGCTTCCGGCACGATGCGCTGTAATTTGGCGGCCACCAACTTAATGTCGTTCACCCGATTGTGAACGAAAAACACCTGGCCGTTACGATTGATCTCGCGCAAGATGCTGTGACGGATCAATTCTTCATCAAAGCGAGTCACGCGTGTTTCCACCGCCAGACGGTCTTCCGGCGGGGTTTCCAAATTGGAGATGTCGCGCAAACCTAACAGCGACATGTGCAGCGTGCGCGGAATGGGCGTAGCCGTCATCGTGAGTACATCGACAGTGGCCCGCAGTGCTTTTAGCCGTTCTTTTACCTCGACACCGAAGCGTTGTTCTTCGTCAATCACCAGCAGCCCAAGGTTGTGAAAGTTCACGTCAGTCTGCGCCAGACGATGCGTGCCGATCACCAGATCGACCGAGCCATCAATTAGCCCCGCGATGGTATCGCGCTGTTGCCGATCGGTGGCGAAGCGGCTGAGCACATCAATCCGAAAAGGAAACTCTGCCATTCGAGCCGTGAACGTGCGGCGATGCTGTTCGGCTAATATTGTCGTGGGTACAAGCACCGCCACTTGATAGCCCGCATCAATCGCTTTAAATGCTGCGCGAATAGAGAGTTCCGTTTTGCCGTAACCGACATCGCCGCAAAGCAGACGATCCATAGGCCGCGGCTGTCGCATGTCGTGCTTGATGGCGGCGATCGCCGAAAACTGATCGGGCGTTTCACGATAAGGAAAAGCGGCATCGAACTCACGCTGCCATTCGGAATCGGGCGGAAATTCAATGCCGGGACGTGTCGATCGCATGGCCTGTACCGATAGCATGTCGGCTGCCAGATCGATCACCGCTCGTTGGGCAGCTTCCTTCTGCCGGACCCACATTCTACCGCCGATGTGAGCCAGGCTTGGGCGGCCTTTGTTACCGCCGACGTATTTTTGCACCAAATCGATATTCGAAGCCGGCACAAAAATGCGGGTGCCGGCATGGAACTCCACTTCCAAATGTTCTTCCACTGCGCCATTTTTCTCGAGCAGCTTCATCCCGCGGTAGCGCCCAATGCCGTGCGACAAATGCACGACATAATCGCCCTCGCGCAACTCGAGGAAACTGTCGATCACGCGCCCTAAGCGGCGGCGCGCGGGTCGATTTAGATCTTGTCGATGGAATAATTCGCCACTGGAAACCAGAACAATCCGCTGACTTACCAAGCGAAAGCCCGATTGCATTCGACCAATGGGTAGGTGCAATCGCCCGCCGGCGGCCAACTTTGTGGCGCCGAAAATTTCGTGCAAACGTTCAATTTCCGCTTCGGTAGGACAAACGATGTACACGTCGTAACCGGTTCCGACTGTATCGAGTTCGTCGCGCACTTTTGCGATATCGCCGCTGAACCGCTCCACACTTTCGATCCGCAGTTGGCATTCCGCCTCCATCGACCCGCTGGCGACAGCCGCTGAGGTGATCGATGGAAATCGATAGATGCTCGCCAGCACGTCGTCCAGTTCGTGTACATCCTGAGGCCGATCTAAACGCTGACGATAGTGGCGGCCCTCCTCCTGGATTTCGTGCGGCTCGACTAAGAGGAACCAACTGCTGGGCGAGAGATAATTGGCGAAATGCTCGCGAGATGACGAACCTCCCACAAACGCCGTGATGTCAATGCTTTCCAGCGATTCCAAACTCCGCTGTGTGCTCACTTCGAAACGGCGAATCGACTCCACCGTGTCGCCGAAAAATTCGATGCGAACGGGATGAAACCAATCCGGGGCAAAGACGTCGATCAAACCGCCGCGAGGAGAAAACTCGCCAGGCAATTCCACAGCGGTAGTGTTTTGAAAGCCATTTTCCGCCAGCCAGCGGAGCAGCGTGGCTGGGGCCGTTTCGTCGCCCACGTGCAGACGCCGAGTTTGCTTGGCAAGCAGTTCAGCCGGCGGCACGGGTTGTAGGAGTGCTTGAACACTAGTGACGATGAGCTTTGGTGGCTCGGCGACGAAGCGGCTTTGTACCTCGTTTTCTGGTATCCGTTTCGCAAAAGCATCGGCTTGGAGCAGCTTCAACACCCGGAGGCGATCGCCATGGGCCTCGTCCTGAATTTCGCGCTCGCCGGGGGCGGTTTCCCAAGCTGGAAGTTTTTCTACGCGTGTTCCGGAAAAAACCGCCAGATCGTCGCAGAAATCGTCAACGTCGCCCGATCGTGGCAACACGACGACCATCGTGGCGGGAGCGTGTTGCAGTAGATTGGCCGTCACTAGCGCGCAGCTTGAGCCCCAGACTCCGCCCAGCGCCGCCGCATGACCAGCGGTCAGGCTGGCGATCACTTCGGCGTAGCCTTCTTGCGCATCCAATCGCTCGGCAAGTTGTTGCAAGCGTGCCGAGCCGATATCGGCTACGGGCGCGGACATAACTAGCGGAATTGTAAGCTTTTGCCCGGTTTGACGCAGGGCCGCACAACCGGCAAAGTTTACCGTTTTTGCGTGCTGCTTTAATGACAGCCCGCCAATCTACACAAGGAGGGCAAGTTCTCCCCGCTATGCCGGGAATTCTCGTCTTAACGGCTTTTTCAGTTCGAACAGTTGAAGGGACACTTTGCATCCGGACGGACCCTTCGGAAGCGGACATTCACCGCCGAACGGATTCGTAAGGGGAAGCTGGCAGTGCTTCTAGTCTCGGTTCGAATTCAGCGATCAGGGGGAATAAATGAGCGGTGTCGCACGGAAAACGGCTTTGAGCTGTGTAGTCCTTGCGTGCTGGAGCACCACTTCAGCATTGGCTCAAACGGCGCCGCTATCCAATCCATTGCGGTCGGCCCCGGCGGCTTCGCCCGTGGTTTTGAATTCCGCGACCTCCGGCAATCAAAATATCGGCGGCCAAAAATATCCCGCTACCCAAGTTAAACAAATCGATTACTCGGACTACGAGACGTATGGCACTTCTGTGGTAAGCGATGCGAGCTCCGCGGCTAATCCATCGAGCGGACAATCAGAATTACCGGTAATCAATTCGAAGCCGATTGGCGAATCGGCTGTCGATTCCATTGCCGAGCCCAGCATATCGCTCTACCCAGCTCCGCAGGCTCTGCAGACTACCCCTAATAATCTGTCCGCAATTCCGTTGGATGACTACACTCTTCCAAGCCAATCTTCTTCGCCCGCTCCGGGGCCTGCATGCGGTCCATCGTGTGGGCCGAGAATTCCATACGTTCCCTACTGCGCCAAGCAAGCGCCATACGCGCCGACGTTTTATCCGTGTCCCTACTATCCGCCGTGTTATCCTTACTCAGGGCGGCTCTGTACTTGCTCGCCGTGTTTGTGTCCGCCGCGTTGCGGACAGCAGCAAAGCACTGGCGACGTAGAGTACGGACAATTTCCAAGTGAACAAGCGGCGATAAAACAGCCGGCCGTCCGGCCGGCGTCCGGTGTCAAGCAGGGAAATAATAAATATCCTGTTCACACAACTTCCGCGATGCTTGAGGAAGACGGAAATGGAACCGAGGGAGAACTTATTGCACCAGGCACTGATGCTCCACCGGTGCCACCTGAGGAAATGAGCCACAATAGTCCGCAAGCAATAGACGGTAATACCACAAGGAATAATTCAAGCGACACTCCCTCGTGCAGCGATACCGCCGGCTCAGAATTGTCTGATTCATCATGCGGCGGTAGTTCATGCGAGTGCGGCGGTTGCGGCTGTAATTCGTGTGATAATTCCTGCGGTTGCAACTCGTGCGCCAACTCGCGGGATTGCCATTCGCGCGGCTGCAGTTTGTTCAAACATTGCGACCGTTGCGATTCTTGCGATTCTGGCACTTGTGAAAATACTTGCGGTTGCGGTTCGAATGGCTGTGGAAATTGCGGATGCGGAACATGCGATTGCGGTTGTAATGGCTGTGCCACGTGCGGTTTTAATTGTGATGACTCCGACATTGGGAGCCCTTGGCCCTACGGCTGTGGTTGGTATCCGCGCGATGGGGCGTGCGGTAACCACGGCGGATGTGGTTTGTTCGAATCGTACGGTTACGATCCGTGCCGTACCAGAAAGTGTTTACCTTGCAAGGGAGATGAATGTTGCCCCATGCAATGCTGTGATCCGCCAGCCGATCATATTTTGTCCGATTGTTGCTGGCTGCAACAGAAAGACGTTGCCATTACCGGCTGGGTCGACGGCGGAATTATGGGCAATGGCCGTAATACCGCCGACAACTTTAACGGCCCGCTGACCTTTCCAGACCGCAATGGAGAAGGGCAAGCCAACCAGATTTGGCTATCGGTCGACAGCAGTGCTCCGGCGAACAATTGTGGCTGGTTCATCGGCGGGCACGTCGATTACTTCTTTGGCAGCGACTTCTTTTTTACCACTGCCGCCGGTTTGGACGGGACGCCTAATGGTAATAAGCCACGGTGGAATACCGATCCTAGATCACTTTATGGCTTTGCTATGCCGCAGCTTTATGTAGAAACCGATTACAACGACTTGAAGATTAAATGGGGACACTTTTTCAGCATCATGGGTTATGAAGTGGTGCCGGCCATCGGCAACTTTTTCTATAGCCACTCGTATGTGATGCAATATGGCGAGCCGTTCACGCATACGGGTTTTTTGGCCACCAAACCTAGCGGCGACAATTGGACATGGAGTGGGGGACTGGTGGCTGGTTGGAATACATTTGACACCAATGACCGCGCCGCATGGCTTGGTGGCGTGACGTATGCCGACAAGGATTGGGGCAGCTTGGGATTTTCGATTATCACCGGCGACGATAGCGAATCGAATCAGCCCGGTGTCGGACCCTTTGCCAGCCGCACATTGTACAGTCTTGTTTGGCAGCGTAATTTCACCAGCCGGTTCACCTACGTTTTGCAGCACGATTTGGGTGAACAGAACGATGCACAAACTCCGCGCGGCGGGGGCGCCCAGTGGTATGGAATTAATCAGTACCTGTTCTACAAGTTGAATGGTTGTTGGACCGCCGGTTTGCGCGCCGAATGGTTCCGCGACGACGATGGTTTTGTGGTTACCGGTCTGCGGCCGGGCAACGCCATTGATGGGGCCAGTTTCCCTGGCAACTTTTACGAGATAACCGCCGGTTTGAATTATAAACCCAACGGCAATCTAGCCATTCGTCCGGAAATTCGCTGGGATTGGTACGACGGATTGCCGAATCAAAATACCGCTGTTGCTGCGACTAGTCCGTATAACGCCGGGACTAGGAACAGCCAATTGACCTTCGGCGCCGACCTGGTTTATCAGTGGTAAAAACATCGCAATGAATTAACAGGTGCTGTGACCATTATTGATTTGACGGGGGCGAAATACATGTTTGTTTCCGTGATCTTATCCACGTATGAATCGCCCGATTGGCTTGCCAAAGTCGTTTGGGGTTATGCAGCTCAGACACATCGGGATTTCGAGTTAGTGATTGCCGATGATGGTTCCAGCCCGCGTACCGCGGAGTGCATCGGCTACTTACGTCACGCCACGAAGTTGTCGTTGCGTCACGTTTGGCATTCAAAGCACGGGTTTAGAAAGTGCCGGATTTTGAATCGGGCCATTCTTGTCGTTGCCGGTGATTATCTGATCTTTTCCGACGGTGATTGCATTCCCCGGCGCGATTTCATCGCGCAACATGTGCGGATGGCGAAACCAGGTCGAATGCTATCCGGTGGAAGGGTGAAATTGCCGCGAAACCTGAGCGAGCAAATTTCGGTTGACGATATTCTCAGCGGTCGGGCCACAAATGCGAGTTGGCTTATTGCCCAAGGCTACCGGAAAAGCGGGAAACTTTTCCGCCTCGCCGCGCAGGGCCGCATGGCGGCAGTTCTGGATGCCATGACGACGACACGCGCCACGTTCAACGGACACAACGCATCGGTCTGGAAAGAAGATGTGTTGCGGGTAAACGGCTTTGACGAGCGTTTAGGATACGGGGGGCTCGATCGTGAGTTGGGAGAGCGGCTGGTAAATGCCGGCATACGTCCACGGCAAATTCGCTATCGGGCTCTCTGCGTACATCTTGATCATTCACAAGATTACATTGACTCGGCCGGTTTAGCTTACAATTGGCAAATACGTATGGACAATAACCGGAACAAGTCGCGGTGGACCCCGTACGGCATTGATCAACACACTGACTGTGATGACGCTAGCACAAAGGGCATAGTCCTTGATGCGGCACCGGTAGAGACTAGCGAGTTGATCGGGGCAGTTTAAAGCCCGCGCTGAAGCCAAGCATTGGCTTACGCTGCAAATTCCATGTTGGCCGCGAAGTTCGATTCGACCGATTCGACGGCCGTATTATCTTCTTGCCGGCCGGCGAAATAATCACGAATGAATTGATGCATCTCCGGTTTGCTACTGTTCCAACGCCATGCGCCATTTTCATCTAGCGCCAAGTCGGTATCGGGATCAAAATTAAATCGAGCGAATTCTCGATAGCGCTGACGGTGCTTGCGTCGGGCCATGTCGCCATGCCACAAATGAGCAATTGTCCCGGGCACGTAACCCCACTTGCCCCGGACTTCAGCGTGGAAGCCCTTCGCCCAACAATGAAAGTGTTCGCGCATCGTGGGATGGAATTGAAATGCGACAGAGGCTTCCTGCCAATAGCCGTCGCCGGCAAAAAAATGAACTCGAGCGCCTCCTCCCACGATCCAAGGATCATAAAAGCCGCGGTGGGCGAATAATTCGCGGCGAAATGCCCATGCCAGGCCATACGTGACAGGCGGATCGTTCGGGTCCGACCAGTCTGGATTGCACAACTCCCGGGCAGTATGGCCCTGCTCCCGCAGTCGGGCAAACGAGAGCCCGGAAGCTAATGTGGGCTGCATCAGTTCGTCGCCCGACGAATGATTGGCTCGAAGATAAAATGCTTGCGAAAAAAGCTGAACAACTGGCGTTCGTTGCAGAGCGTGGTTCGCTTCGTGCCAGACGTCGGCGCGATTTAAAATGATGTCGCAATCCAAGCAAGCCACGTTTTCGATGACAGATGGAACTGCCCCCAGCGCAATATTTAATAGCCTTTCCTTTTGCCACATGACATCGCGTCCAGGAATTTGGATCAAGATGTCCGCGTCGTTGGGCTGTAAATCAAAATGCCCATCGTAGCCCAATTCGACTGCCACCAGCGGAATGCGCAAGTGTTGTCGAAAGATGCGGTAATTTGTCAACCTTTGCCGCCAATGCATGGGATTGAAGTAGGCCGTAATTGCCCAAAAATCTTCGGCCATGTTTTTATTCCCAACTACGAGCGGATGTGCGGCGAATGAGTCAGGACGCCGATAGTGGCAAAAAGCCGATTTTCTTGTCGGTGAAGAATACCGTTTGCCTTGTGCAGCTTCCAGGCCAATCCGAATGCGTAGCCCAATCCCGCTCAGGAAACCACTCGACTAAGCTGGCCATTTAGGAAATGATCTGGGCCACGCTAGCAAGCGGTCCATCAGATTGGTTTTGCGGACGATCTGGAATTGTTCGGTTACCGCCGCAAAATCAAGCGCTAAGCCATCGCTCACTTCGGCGGGAATCGGCAACCCCGCGGTCGCAAAATACAAATGTAAAATCGCCATTATCGTCCGGTGCATGGCAGGATTCTTGTACATCAACGCCCTGGTGGAAAATAAGAAGTGGGGGAAGGGGTTAGCTTCCCAGACGATCATTTGCCCGTCCGGCGTGTAACCATAATCGAAGGCCACCAAGTCCAACCCCAACGCCTTTCGAGCGCGCTGCAGCATTTCGTGATTTGGGTCGTCCTGCGAAATGTAATTCAACTCTTCGCGGCGGGTCTGGACATTTAGCACCCGATCTTCTCCGCGGGTTATCCAGTCGCGAGAAATATGCAAATGATGGCTAATGCCAACATCACCCGCTACGACATAGCGATACTTCCGAAACAGACCGTCGGTAGGATTGCGAATATCCACCAATTCCACGGCGAGCGGGCGTTTAAACATTGACCAAGCAATGTTGCCCAAGTCTTCGCGTGTGTCTACTCGCAATAGTCTGCGATCGTGCCCCCAATCTTCCCGGATAAATAAGGGCAACTTAAGTCCGCAGAGCGTTTCCTCAAATTCCTCCGGTCGATGCACGAGCGCCATGCGGGGAACCCGCACGCCAGCCTGGCCCATCAGTTGAGCGCCGCGTGATTTGGTGGCATTGATGAGATGATCGACCCGGTTAACCACCGGGATGCCGTACTGGTCGCATTGCTGAGCCAGACGCACCGCCTGTTCGTATGCTTGGGTTGACCAGCGCTGCACAGGATCCTGTAGCCACGCAGCGTGCAGCGCATACCGAGACCAATCTTGAACTCGCACGGGCAAGTCTCGCAGTTCAAACCAAGGTGCGAGGTTCGGAAAATTAGCTTTCACCCAGCGCAAAATGACGATAAAGAAAAATCGCCGGTACGAACGATGTCGTACAATGAGAAAACGCCGCCGAGAGCCTGCGTTTTTATTCACGCCGTGGGTCCTTAGGCTGCAGTGGTGTTGGATAACAGGCCGTCTTCATTCCGGACGACGAAATAGTTGGCCACGTATTCGTGCATTGTCCATTTGGGCGTGTTCCAACGCCAGCAATCGTTTTCATCAATCGCAATATCGACCGAAGGGTCGAACTGGAAGGACGCCAATTCACGATGACGGCGGCGGCAAAACCGGTCTTTCATTTCGCCATGCCACAGATGCAACAAATCTCCTTTGATCAGCGACACACGGCCTTGCATCGAATGGAAAAAGGGTTCGGCCCAACGCATATAGTGTCGGAATGCACACGCGTTATCGGTATGCAGCGTCGGCAAAATGTCGAATGCGCCGTAGGCGGCGCAGGTCAAAGCGGTATCGCCCCCGCCGATGATGCAGGCATCGTAAAAACCATGTCGGGATATTTCCTCGCGCCGGATGGCCCAAGCGTGACCAGGCGCACGAATTCCAGGAAAGCCCGCCAGGGGATTTCCAAGACATTCGGTGACCGAAATCCCTTGCGCGATCAACCAGGCGACCGATGGGCGAACAAGACCGGTGGGCTTTGCTTGCCATTGCTCGGGCGTGACGCCGCGCGGAAGATGATGCACCAACGAGTACGGCTGCAACAGCGGCGATCGATCCAACGCTCGGCACACTTGTTCGGACCAATCGGCCCGCTCAAAGACGACATCGCAATCGAGTGAGACGATAAACTCGCATCCCTTTGGCAGCGCCGCCAGCGCGATGTTCAACAACCGTTCCTTTTGCCACATCACGTCGCCGCCCGTTTTTTGAATCAAAATGTCGGCGTCGGAAGTTGTCAGCTCAAACTGACCGTCAAAGGATAACTCGACCGCCAACAATGGTATGCCCAGGCGCTGACGAAACAAGCGATAGTTGTTGCGCCGATTCCCATACTTCGCCGGATTGAAGTAGCACGTGATGGCCCACAATGGCCGATTGCGAGATATCTTGCTCATGGGTTCCAGCCCTTATGTCTTTGTCGCTTTGGGCTGGCGGTTCTTCGGCGGAGGCGGCATCGTAGTGCGGCGCACCAGGCTCACGCCATCGCCAAAAGGAAAATCCAAAACCTGCCATTCGGAGCGGCGCTTTAAGTCGGCGACAAAGTCCGAAACGCTGTGGATATATTCGCGTCCTGGTCCATACAACCGTGATGGAAGGTGCCAAATGCTATCGTGCAATAAAATCATTCCCTCGGGAGCTAATTTGTCTGCAAACGCTTCGAAATCGAAGCGGGCCTGCTCACCGGAATGAAAACCATCAATGAATACAATTCCAGTCTCTTTGAATTCGCCGTAATTTTCCGATTCGACAAACTGCTGCGTAGTCATCAGGTAGTGTGTAATGTTTTCGCAACCGAAACTGCGAAAATAATCCTGTACGGCGGATGTGTCTTTCCAAAAATCGTCGACTAGCGATGGATCGATAAAGTGGATCTGCCCGCCTTCGCCGTTGTCAGTCAGCGCGCGGGCAAGCACTAAAGGCACGAATCCGCGGTACGATCCGACGACTACCGCCCGGGATGGCCTCAAAATGCGCCCCATGGCGTAATACAACCAACCCAGACCCAGATTCCGGTCACTGCGGCGCTGGGCATGGCCCATTCCCAGCAAATCACGGTGTTGAAATAGCTGGTTGATCCAATCGTCAAGCGACGTTGTGTCAGCAATGGAAGACATTTACCTACCTTGGCTAGCGAATGAACTGCCGAAAATTCGTATGGTTTGCCGCAAGAATTCAGTACGCTGCAAAGTATCGCTAGCAACACCAGATCCGGCAAGGCAAGTTTTCTGTGGTGAGTAAGAGTCGGGCGAAGATGCTAGCACTGGCGAGCTTTCGAAGGCGGTCGTTTCGCAGAAAGCGAAAGATCGGAAGCGCGCTTGAAGAGATGCCGCTCAACGTGGACAGCACGCCATCAACGATTTGCACGGAAATGTCAACCGTTAGCAAACTAGAATTGTGGCACCGTTCTATGGAGGCTTAGCCAACAAATAATTTGGTACAACGAGTGATGCGTGGCCACGGTGTGTACTTTCACTGGATCCGATCGAACGACACTATTCGAAAGGGCACGATTTCTTGCGTGCCCGAATGCCGCGCGGAGCAAAAACCGCCTCTTGACGGTGTGTCGGATTTTCCGGAAACTGCTACTGTGTAACTCTTTGCCAGATTGGCGGAATTGGCAGACGCGCTGGACTTAGGTTCTAATACGCATCCTATGAATTAACCGCGTAAGGCGTGGCGCATAGGGAGCGGATGTTTTGCGGAGCGAGGCAGACTTTGCACCAAGCATCACTGGCGGCTTCGAGCAGGGCATCGTAGTCGTCG